>BNJU01004079.1_pt1 | contig 42404 bp, 55 predicted proteins | sample 8539281 | NCBI WGS metagenome assembly BNJU01 (sample SAMD00202456, study PRJDB9452) | human saliva metagenome | isolation source: human saliva | place: Japan
AATGAAGAGACTCAATGGGATTTCGGAACTCTGAAGAAGGTGGCTTTACTACTAAGAATTATGGGCGATAGTTTGTACTGAAAACAATGAAAGTTGCTTTATAGAGGCTATTGACTTTTATAGAGAGGCAGTAAAAGTGATCTCAAACTCTCAAACTTACGCACAATACTAAATAATCAAGGGTATGCATGCATATTCCGGATAATTATCTCGGTCCACTATCTTGTGCCAAACAGCAGCAGGGAAGCTGCTGCACCGGCTCTGCCTGTCCAGAGAAGGTTAAGGAGCGTGCAGAGACAGGGCCAGAGATTAGGCTCCCATGCTTGGAGTTGCATCTTCATTGTCGTTTTGATGATGATGTTAATGTCCACGTGCCGAGGCACACCCGGCGCGCTGTGGGCTTTATCAGTTTTGCTGTTACGATTCCTGTGGGACCGTACGCTGCGTCAATATCTGTTTCAGTCGCTTTATTATTACAGTAGGCCTTTCTCGGAGATGGAGGAATGGCTAGCTGCAGGAGCCAACATCCTGGTAATCCATGGCTATAATTATGCTGTTTGCTGGTTATGCTATATATAGATTTCAAAAAGAAATCTTTGGACCATAGAGTGTTATTATTTCTTCTTATGGAGTTTCATTTAGCGGCCTTTTGAAGCTACTGCTATAGTAGAGCTGCAGCTTCGATACTGTTAACGATGCGTGTTGCACTTTATAACTGCTTACAGGACTATTCATCTGTTACCATTCCTGCAATGATGTTTTACCTCACTCGCTGTTGCCGGCTTTGTTGAAAGTGTACACTTGTCATAAGTTTGTTAAAAGAATATCGCTGAAAACTCAGGGTCCTGTTATGGAAGATACAAGGGTCACTCCACTGTGATTAAGCTTTCTAGATATTTTATTAGTCTCTGTGATACTTACACTACTTGGTCTCTCTTGCAGCAGGTACCGCACCTGGAGAAAGTGGTCCAAATGAGGAGCTTCTTGAGATCTCTTTGAATAAGACAAACCCTGGGAGCCTCTCTTACCTAAAGAGTTTGGAAAAGAGGTTTTGAAGTTTCAATCTGCTATTCTCGGATTATACATCCCTTAATACTAATCTCTCCGATAGTATATACTATCTGCAGTTAACTAGCGATTTTGATCTTCTTTATACTTGGTGAGATAATACAGACACAGTTATACAGAGCAAAACTCGAAAAACAAATGTGGCATGGCTGTTCTCACTATTGATAAAAGGAAGTATGCTGATGAGGGATTTATTTACATCTAAAGAGACATGCAATGAGAAGAGTTTCATCACTTCCTCTGTCTTACTATGAATGTAATGACTTTAAGTTTAAGTGAAATCTTCAATGTTTCTTGCGAGAACTTAAACATACATTGTCCTAGTTGTTAGATAAAAATTAGATTCACGCGTAATGAAGCTGAGTGAGAAAGAACTCTCCTTTATGTTAGATTACTGGAATTTGGTGCAGTATTAACGATTGTTATTTCACTTGAGTAAAAACCTAATATTTTATGGCGGATAGCCTCCTTGTTTTTCCTATCAGCTGAAGCTTTGATTTAAAGGGGAGTACCATTATACTGGCTGTTAAAAGACTCTTCATTTTATGTCTTCTACGTTTATGTATTTTATTTTGCCGGAGCTATATCTTTACTAACAATGGAGATCCTTCCTTCCTTCTCATTTCGTGTGGGTGTAAAGTTGTGTGAACTTATCGATATTTCTCAGCATCTACTACCATTTCCTTCGGCTTTGGCAGAAAGCATCTCAGACAGCTAGATGCCAATGTTGTTTGTACAAACTATGGATATATGCTATAAAGTATATATATGCAGCTGCAATGTAACGAGTTAGCATAATCAGGCGTTTAAACCAAGATGTATGGGAACGAAGAAGATGCGTAAAGACCTGTTGGAGCAATTATAGACAGTTGTACCTAAAGTCTGGCACTGACAGATATGTACCAGAGAGGCTTTGTGAGGCGATGGTTTTACGAGGTTATAATCTAGACTAACTTAAGGAGATTATCTTTTTAACCGCTGCATGATTTATTATCCGGTGCTTGGGACTGTAGTCCCAAGTTGAGTGGTTTTCATTGTAGTTAAACAGAATTGCAGCTCGAGCGTGCAGTGATGTCACTACTGTAAGGGTGAGTATTTTACAGTGATGGAACAGGGAGTTTCAAACATTAATCTACGATATCAAAGAGGGTGAGTCTGCCTGTATTATAGGTTAGGCGCTAGTGATCGCTCGCTTAAAATATCAGTGCTTACCCTCTCTGCTGGAGAATATCTTTGTTTAAGGGTATAAAAGTTGATGCGAGCACTTATAAAAGTGATAGGATAGCCAATATTTATAAAAGCTTATGGGACTTACATATTTCAAAATAGTGATATCAGCCGTTTAATAACTCAGTACGTATGAGAGAGACCCTGCCTGGGTCCGGAGCAAATGGGACTATCGGATGATGAGTAAGTGAGAGGGTAGATGAAATAGTCAGACTATTATTGAACATCTGCAGGATGAGAATACCATAGCATTACCTTTCCAGGTGAGAAGCTTCAGTAGCCTCGGCTCGGTGCTATCGATGAATCCTGATGTATAAGCATTTTGATGAGCCTCTTCACGGTCTTTCGCAAGTTATAGAGAGCTGATTCCTTAAACTTAAGTGAAGAGCCTTAAAGACAGCAGGAAAACCATAATTATCTCTCAAGCCATCATTTTAACTCAGTTCAGATATTGCAGATAAAAATATTTCAGTATTCTCTGAGGAGCATACTATGGACAGGTCTATTATGAGGATGAATGAGAAAATTTCCTAGTTTTACGAATTTTTGATAATCTATAAATTGTGAAGAAATCCCAATTTATGGGATTTTTCTTTAATTTTTCTAACTGATAATGATTTTAGGTATTCGTTGTTAAAAACACATAATCTTATTGTATCTTGCATTATCTTATAGTATAATAACGAAGAGGAGGACGTACAATGTCAAAGAAAATAGATTTCAAATCAAAACAGTATATGAACTGGTTAGTGAATATCCGGAGTTAACAGATATAATGTATAATCTTGGCTTTACTGAGATTACTAAGAAGGCGATGCTAAACTCTGTTGGAAGGATTACTACCATCCCAAAGTGTGCCAAGATGAAGGGCATTTTCAATGATGGATGTAGTCTCTGCCCTTATGTCAAATGGCTTTGAGCTTGTGGGTGAGATGCCTGCTATGGCAGGTAAAAAGGAGCCAACAAAAGCCTGCTGATACTGTGGTAAAGGCTGAAGTAGCAGCTAAGCTCGGAAGAAGAGGTAAAGGCAGCTAAAGAGAATAAGGCTTGTGAGGAGACAAAGCCTGAAAGCCGTAAGAGCAGTTAAAGGGATACTCTAAAAGAGACTTGGGGCAGGGAGAGGACCTTGAAAGTGTAAGAGCTGACTTTTGCTAAAACTTCGCTCTCAGTAGAGGCATCTGGAGATAATGAGGGCTGAACAGGAGCTTATCAAAGAGACTCCTATCACAGAGATTCAGAAACTTTGCGATATCCATTCAGCACTTTTTCACTGGAGCAACCACCGAAGAAAAGATTGCCAATGCAGAGAAGGCAGTTGAGGCTTCACTTATGAAGGAAAGAATTGCTGCTGAGCTTGCAAAGCGTGATTCCTTTCCTAAAAAGGACTATTCTGATAAGCATGAAAGGGCAGAGGCTCTAACAAAAGACTGTTGGACATCCTCTCTATACATTTACTAAGGAAAAATGACGCTCTACTGTACTTTAGTAGGAGTTTTAAGAAAAACAGAAGTGAAGAGATATTTAATAAGATAAGGGAGATTTCCATCCACTATGCCAAGAAGGGTGATCTTCTATCCTCATCTTAAGGTAAAATACGGAGTTTCAGGATCTTCAGCAGTTATGTGGACAGTGGATGATGAGATCCGTGATGAGCTGGGAAGCTTTAGCAAAGGTAACTGAGCATAGTCCTGAGTGGAATGCATCTGGATGAAGTATTAAAGCGTGCTGAAGAAAATGATATATAGGAGGCAGAACATCCTCTTCCCTATCTGCGCAGTTAATTTTTACCACTGAGGAAGAGTGGCTATGGTATTTATCGTGACTCTAAGGACTATGCTGAGATGCTTTGGAGTCAGAATGAGCGTTGGGAAGAAGCAGAGAACTGCAGAGGTTGCGGCAAAGCCACAGGTAGAAGGAGAGATAGTTATGCCTGGAGGACATATGACTGTTCCTCAGCTCACCGCCCTTCTAAATACTATTCCTGTTGAAATTACCTTTATAGATGAGAATGACATCAACCGTTATTTCAATGAAGGGACCTAAGGTATTTAAGCGTCCAGGTATGGCGATTGACGAGAAGTATACTCCTGCCATCCACCTAAGATAGAGCCTATGGTCTCGATCAATCTTAGATGACTTTAAGAGTGGAGCAAGGGACCAGGTTCAGATCTGGATGGAAAAAGGGTGGACGCTACTCCTGCTGGTATCCTACATCGCCGTCAGGGATAGCTCAGGTAAATATGTAGGAACTACAGAAGTAGTAGCAGATATGGAATTTGCAAAGAACATTTTTCAGAGTAATAGATAAAAAGAAATTAACAAAAGGGTTGCCACATTGGAAAGATGACTAGCTGTCTAGCTCCAATGTGGTAACCCTTTTATTTATGTATGTAAGTAAACCCAAATATTAATTATAACTCGCACAAGATTAGGTTTCGTGCGATGAAATTCATTTTCTTAAAGGAAATGAGTACCATCCTTTTGCATCTTGCTAAGCTCATTTGACAAAGCACTGCGGTCTACACCCAGATAGTCTGCGTAAGCTGCTGGCGGTCAAATGAATAGTAAAAATGTATGTTGCTATTTACCATTGCCTGCCTCAGATAGGTAGGAGAGCAGCTTATCACGTATCGGATTTTTGGCGCAGTGTGTACTCATCCTTGAGGAGAGGTTAAGACTTTTCATAGCAGAGATACAGAAGGAGATTGTGTATAAGCCTCTGATGGAAGGAACAGCCACTGGTACAGGTGGTAAGTAACTTCGTCAGATTAAGAAAGAGAATATCGCAAGGCTCTGCGGCTACAACATCACAGAGAAGTTCTTTTCCCGGGATGGCTGCGTAGTTCTCCGCAAATATCATTCCCTTTTCTACATAATTGAAGATATTACTGTTTCCCCAGTAGAAATTGGACCACTATATTTACACTCCCTGACTGAACAAGTATATTTCACTCACGGCACTGCCTGCTCTAAATATGATTTCCGTTCTTTTGATAAGTCTTTTCTCTTGCACCTGAGCAGGAAAGCAGGTGCTCTATCTCATCTTCTCTTACTCCATGGAATAAGGCATTTGTAAGAAAAATAATTCATAAAAACCTCTTTTTGGTTGTTCATACAACGTATTTTATGTTATAATTATAGTAAGTTGTAGTGATAAAGTCAACTCAAAAAGACACCGAAGGAGAATATACATATGAGTTTGTTTTTAGGTCCGATTCATTATTGGTTGTATGACAAGATTAGAAATCAGGAAAACCTTACTGAAAGAGTAGCGGTTGAGGCAAAAGAGCAGGGATGGGTAGAGGACTCATGCATATACCAAAAGGTGCTTCCAAAAGCTTGATGAGGTGATTGATGAAAGCAATATTCACGGATGGTTTCAGTCATAGATTATAGACGCAGAAAAGCCTTGCTTTGCAAGGCTTATTACTGATGTCTTAGCTGAAGGAGCTGACTTTAACGAACTTAGTAAACTTGCTTTTGACTTTTGGTAAGGAGAATAAGGAGGGTTCGTTAAATGGAGTAGAGGATATATACCAATACTTTGAAGACTTTTGTAAACGGTATGCCTGTTTGCGACCAGTCAACCAGGTAACAGGAAGGACAGACACAGAGCTGTCTTGGGAAATGATTCAGGATATTCACGCACAGTACTGGGTAGACGGTGATGTGGAGAATTATTACAGCTCGTAAGGCGGTAATGGACGAGAATTTGATGAAGCGAATATGAAGTACAATGAGTGACCCATATCATTATGAGATACGAATAACTGTATAAATAACAGGATTAAGGACTTTTGTAAATAGGTTTTATAAATGAGCCTCTGGGCGAGGAAAATTAAACAAGAATCTTGATTGAATAATTTAATAAAAGGGATTAAAAATGGTAAGGAATATAAATTCTTACCACTATTTAAAGGAACAGCAGGATGGATGAGGAAAAAGCTTACTATTAAGGACAGAAAGTGACTCAATTGGAGAAAAGGAAGTACCTGAGGATGTCTATTTATGGGGTGCAGTCCCTTAGGGCTGCAGAGAATTTTCACATAACAGGACTTAAGATGCATCCGAGCTCATAAGAAGCCTTGCCTTTTTATCAAAAAGGCTGCTGCTATGGCTAACTGCAGGTAGGACCTTGATGACAATATAACAAGAGCAATAATAGTAGCATGCGATGAGATAATACTCGAAATTACTGGAAGGACTATAGTAGATCCCCATACAGGGTGGCGCAGGAACTACATCAATATGAATGCGAACGAAGTTGTAGCAAACCGTGCAATAGAGCTGCTTGGCGGCAAGAAGGGAGATTACCTGTTGTACATCCGAATGACCCATATAAACTATACTAGTCAACTAATGATGTAATACCTACAGCGGCAAGATGACTACGATACGTCTGCTTGACAGGGCTTTAAACACGAGCTTCTAAGGCTTCACACTGCGCTTTGTGATAAGGCTATAGAGTTTGACCATATTATCAAAATGGGAAGGACTCAGATGCAAGATGCGGTGCCTATAAAGGGGCTCGGACAGGAGTTTGCTAGCTTATTCTGCTAGCAATTATGCGTGATATCAACCGTATGGAGCACGCTATAGAAGAGATGAAATTTTGTCAATATGGGCGGCACTGCAATAGGTACCGGAATAAATGCAGACAAGGGATATATGGAGATAATTGCGCCTACTCTCTCGGAAGTATCCGGAATCAAGTTTGAACTTGCCGAAGACCTTATAGATGCAACTCAAAATATAGATGCCTTCGTCTCTGTATCAGGTTCGATAAAAGGCTTGTGCAGTTACATTGTCTCAAGATAGCCAATGACCTTAGGCTCCTATCTTCAGGACCTCGTGCAGGATTTAATGAAATCAACCTTCCTGCTAAGCAAAAATGGTTCATCCATTATGTCCCGTGAAGGTCAATCCTGTTATACCTGAGGTGGTAAATCAGGTTGCCTTTAAGGTAATAGGCAATGATATGACCATCACTATGGCGGCAGAAGGAGGACAGCTTGAGCTTAACGCCTTTGAACCTGTGGTATTTTACTGTATGTTTGAATCAATAGATATCCTTGCAAGTGCGTGCAGACCTTTGTAGATAACTGCGTAACCGAATTACTGCCAATGAAGCCCGTTGTCAGGAGCTTGTGGATCATAGTGTAGGTGTTGTTACTGCCTCTGCCCTTATCTTGGATATAAAAATCAGTAGAGGCTTGCAAAGAAGGCTCTTCAGTCCAATAAGTCGATTAGAGACCTTCTTTTAGAGGAAAAATACTTTTCCGCAGAGGAAATAGACAAGATACTTGATCCGTAAACATGACCGAGCCTATATCACTTTCAAGCCCTCAAAGCACTAAAGGAGAAAAATGAAACTTAGAGTACCTGATTATTATTATGATTTTTAAATGTATAGGCGGGACTGCACGGATAGCTGCTGTATAGGCTGGGAGCTTGATATTGATGAAGACTCTTATGAGGCCTGATAAAAAGTGGAAGGAAGCTTTGGAGATAGGCTTTAGGAGTCTATGGTTGACGGCTCAGACGAAGAGGATGAGTGTAATGCCTTTAGACTCAAAAGGGTGGTAGATGTCCATTCCTAAATGAAAATCTTTGTGATATCTACATAAATCTTGGTGAAAAGTCGCTATGTAAGGTGTGTACCGAGTATCCAAGGTTTACGGTAGAGTATGAAAATACAAGGGAAAAAGAGCATGGCTCTATCCTGTGAAGTAGTGGGGAGGCTTTTTATTCTCAAGGGAAGATGAGATTAAGTTCATCTGTAAAGAAATACCTGATGAAGTGATATATGAAGAGAGTCTTCCTATGTTTGTAGATGAGATTGAGTATATAAGAGATAAAGGCATTGCCATCTTGCAGGATAGAACAAGGGACATATATGAGAGGATTAGTGATTTTCTTTTCCTTTTGTATCACAGGCACGGAGATTATAAATGAGGGAGGAGAAGATGACGACCTCCCAGAATGATTGCAGAATTGAAGTCTGTCTGTAACAATGAGGAGAAAGCCTGTTTTGACGCATTTTTGAAGAGGTATGTTATCTACTTGGTGAACTTTATGTGCTTTGGAGAGGAATGGATAGAGTATTTGCAAGATTTAAGTCAGAATTAAGCAAAGAAGTTTTGGAGGAATTTGAAAAATGCAGGAAAGAAAACAAAATGCTTGATATCTGGTATGAGAACCTTATGGTCTATTTCGTATTTAGGGTATTTTTACCAAGGAGTGTATGACTGTGATGTTATATCAAGGGCAAAGTTTGCATTTTTGGGACTCTTTAGTATAAGAGGATTGCAGCGCTAAGATATAGGGATAACCTGAAATTTGATATAGACGATATGATAGTCTCAGCTAAGGCTTATTCTAAAAGAGGTAGAGCATTCAGAGGAAATATAAGCTATTTGATGGAGGAGTTTTGTTTTCTGAAGAATTTGAGGATAGCAAAACTTACAGGCGGTAATTAAGGGAGATACTAGCATAAGATTATCATTTAAATGCCGATATAATTGATAAGGGGCATTGTAAGTATATGTCTCTAAACAAAGCAAAAGGATTTGCGTAAATCTTCAAGGAAAGGAGAGAGAAAATGAGTAGTATTATTGCAGGTGTTAGTGCCTCCGTAGCGCACAGGTAGGCGAGAAAGTCTCAAAGACTAAAGATGCAGAAGTTTCTGTAAGTTCCAAGGCTATAAGCTCATCCTCATCGGAGTCCAAAATCATCCGTAAGGCAGATGCAAAGGCAAAGGTGCACAGACAGAAAATAAGGCAGCAGTCTATGAAAAAGACTAAAAAGAAGACACTAGCGAAAGAGCCTTACAAAATCAATAAGATGAGTAAGGAAGACAGAGCAGCCCTTGTTAAAGCCCTAAAAGAAGAGGTTGAGGCCAGACAGAAGCAGTTTTTAGAGCTTGTGAAACAGTCATTGACCGGACAGGGTGAAAAGATTGCTATTGCAACCGATAACATGGATGGAATCTGAAAGCTCTTGCTAAAGGCAACTTTACTGTAAGTGAAGAGGTCAAAAGCAGGCACGGAAGACATTTTCGAAAAAGGTTACTGGGGAGTTGAAGCGACTTCAAAGAGAATGTTTGAACACGCTCAGCCCTTGCAGGAGATGATGTGGAACAGATGAAAGCTTTAGTGCAAAAAGGCAATGGAGAAGGGCTACAAAGAAGCAACTAAGGCTTGGGGTAGAACTTCCTGATATATCCAAGAAGACCTTAGAGCGCTAATCGCTTTTTGAAGATTACTATGGTCAAAAAGGCGTAACGAGGAGAAAGCTATGACGGCTCAGGTTTCATCAGAACTTACCGTCAGGCGGCAGCACAAAGTGCAGCTACTGCGAACACGACAGCCACAGCCTAACCAGGCTGCAAAAGGCATGACAGTCAGTTTCAAAGAGCTGATACCAGTAACAAAGTTGAAATAAAACACGAAACGCTTTTCAGAAAAGCTGTTGCATATTGCAACAGCTTTTCGTATACTCTAGTTTAGTAGGATGAGGCGCAAAAAGAATAGACATTTATCTTTAGATAAAAACAAAAGCTATGCCTGTAGCCTGGTATCACTTAGATAAACAAAGAATTACAAACATTTTGGAGGAATTATGGATAAAATAGCGAGTTTTACAGTTAACCACCTGGTACTTGAGCCGGGAGTATATGTATCGAGAAAGGATAAAGTTGGCTCTGAAATCATAACCACCTTTTGATTTGAGGATGACAACACTAACAAAAGAACCGGTTATGAATACAGCTGAGTCATACCTTGGAGCATATCTGTAGCAACATTTTTAAGAAACCATGAAAAATATGAGATAGCATAATCTACTTTTGGACCAATGGGCTGTAGAACAGCTGCTATCTCATTATGGCAGGGAGACTTTAGAGTCTGAAGACATGTCCATCTTTTGATAGAAATGTTTACTTTCCTTAGGGACTTTGAGGGAGATATCCCCAGAGCAAGTCCTGTAGAGTGTGACAACTACCTTTGACCAGAACCTCCTATGGCAAAGTGGCTTGCAGACAGATACTTAAAAGAATACTTTTAGAAAACATTGATGAAGCACATTTACATTACGCAGATGTAGACATAGAAAAGGTATATATGAAGGAATTAGAGGAGTTAAAGAAATGAGAGAAGCATAGTAAAAAGTATCATAAAGAGATATGGACCAATTTTGTAAAAGCCGTAAAAGAGTATGAGCTAATCAAAGAGGGAGACAGGTTGCAGTCTGTATATCCGGGGCAAGGATTCATTTTTACTTGCAAGCTTATGCAGGAGCTAAAAAGACATAGAAAGTTTGAATATGAGCTAAAGTTCATTAGTAATGGATCCGGGATACAATCCTGCAAACAGAAAAAGCTGATTGAAGAAAATGCAAAGCTGCTTGAAATACCTGTAGAAATCTTTGAAAGTGATATCTTTGATGCAGTTTTTGATATAGAAAAAAGTCCCTGCTATCTATGTGCAAGGATGAGAAGGGGACATCTCTACAGCAAGGCAAAGGAACTTGGATGCAATAAGATAGCTCTTGGACATCATTTTGATGATGCAATAGAAACAGTGTTAATGGGGATGTTCTACGCAGGAAAATACTGAAACTATGATGCCAAAGCTTCATAGCCAAAACTTTGAGGGAATGGAGCTATCCGCCCCTCTTTACATGGTTAGGAAGAGCATATAAAGGCTTGGGTAAAGCTATAATAATCTAACCTTCCTGAGATGCGCCTGCAGGTTTACTGAAGAGCAGGAGAAGCTTGGTGATGAGGGTACATCAAAGAGAGCTGAAATGAAGGAGCTTGTTAAGGAATTGTCAAAGAGTTAATCCAAGTGTTGCTACCAATATATTTAACAGTATGTCTCATGTGAACCTTGAAACTGTAATCGCCTATAAATATGGCGGGAAAAAGCATAGTTTTTTGGATAAATATTATGATAATGAATAAAAATATCGAAGCAGTAAAAAGTGACACGGGCAGTACCAGGAGGAATGGGAAGAAAGGCTTGACCTGGTTCTTGATATAGCTGAGCAGATGGTGATGTCAGGAGCAGAGGTTGCAAGGACAGAGTACAGCATAAGAAGAATATGTAAGAGCCTTTGGTGCGGTACGGGCAGAAGCACTTTCGATAACCACCAGCCTAATTGTCACAGTATACTACGGCGAATATGGCTCTGTTACCCAGACTAGAAGGGTGAGACAAATTTGCTTACAATATGGACAGACTTTGAGAAAATGAACGCTCTTTTCAAGAGAAATCTGTGATAATAAGCTGAGTGTGAGAAGGGCAGGGGAGATTTAAGGAGCTGATGAATGAGGAAGTATACCCTTTTATCACCAAATGCTGTTTTCATCTGTTGATTGCTTTCACCTTTACGCTTTTCTTTGGAGGAAGCGTTAAGGATGTCTAACATCTTCTAGCTATAGCTGTAATATTTAAGTATATTGATGAATTTGCAAAGAAAAATAGAAATAAATAAATTCATCCCAATAGTGGCATCATCTCTTATTGGTGGTTTTCTTGCCATAGTAGCGGTGAGGCTTGGGATTGCTGACTCAGATAAGTATGGTCAGTATAGGAGATGATAATGCTGCTCATACCCGGTATAATGCCTAACCAATTCACTAAGGGATATGTTTGGCGGTGATACAATCACAGGTGGAATCAGATTTATAGAGGCAACCCTCATAGTCATGTCATGAGTAGCCCTCGGCTTTTCATCTGCATCAAGATTTTATGAGGATTTATTTGCAAGAACTATAGTGTCAAGTGTAGTAGAGCTGCCGTATTATATGGTAATTATCATCACACTTGTGACATCGTTTTTGGAAGCATAGGCTATGCCTGCACCTTTAATACCAATTCTAAAAGGCTCATGGCAGCTGGATTTGGAGGCTTTATAGGTTGGGCTGCATACATAGGAGTGGGATACTTTGTTTCTTCTGAGCCTATGAAGTACTTTGTGGCCGCCGTAGTGATAAATATTTATTCTGAAATCTATGTGCTGTAAGAGAGAAGGCGCCTCAACAGTATTCTTAGTGTCTGCGATAATGCCACTTGTGCCGGAGGAATGCTGGGATAAAAACCATGCACTATGCGGTATCAAAAGGGAATGGCATAAATTTGGTAAACGGGATGTGAGTACTATATCGGTTGCACTTGCTTTGGCACTTAGCATGCTTATTGCGAATTCGGTTATAAAGAGCCTTAGGAAGAGAAGAAGAAAGAGACTTGGAATGCAGGCTTAGCTTCTTTGATATAATAGGTCGATATACCTGTAAACGCAAAAACTGATAAATGTCCGAACCGCTTAGACATCCGCTTCACTTCGTCTAATGAGTTTGCTAAGACTTTATCAGTTTTTGCTAATATCTTTATTAGTGGAATCTTTTTGCTCTGCTCTTTTATTAGTTCAACATCATCAAAAGTAATTGATTTTCATAGCGGATTTAACATCTGAAAAGTGTGCTGCAGGCTACACTTCTTGCCTTCTCGCTTCCTTTAAGTATATCGTATACAGCAGGAATATCTTTTCATATTCTTTTTCTTCTGGCTCTTATAGGCAGAAGTTCTTCTTCAAGTATTGCATTAAGGAAGCGTTTTACCTTCACATCTCCAAGTCCTCCCGACTGATAGTGGGCTTTAAGAGCATCCAGATTTTCATACTCAGGGAGATATTTACTAAAGCTGTCATCCTTTACAAAGGCATCGAGATAAGTGAATACTGTATTTCCCTCAAGCTTACCCGGGTCACTTACCTTTATATGGTCAGGATCGGTGTACATACTCATAACCTTTGTCTTCACTTCTTCCGCACTGTCAGAAAGGTAGATACAGTTCCCCAGAGACTTACTCATCTTAGCCTTGCCGTCAGTCTCGGTAGTCTCTTGCAGGCTTCATTGTCAGGGGAGCATTATATTTGGCTCTACAAGCACATCACTATAAGTGAAGTTGAACTTTCTAACTATTTCGCGAGTCTGTTCTATCATAGGCTCCTGATCTTCGCCTACAGGTACATGTGTAGCCTTAAATGCGGTGATATCTGCTGCCTGGCTGATAGGATAAGTAAAGAATCCAACAGGAATACTGGTTTCAAAGTTTCTCAGACTGTATCTCAGCCTTTGGTAGGTTTCTTTGAAGTCTTGAAACCGTAACCAAATCCATATAATAGAAAAAGCTCACATAGCTCTGATATCTGTGACTGGATGAACAGGGTACATTTATCCGGATTAAGCTTCCACAGAAAGATAATCAAGTGCTACTTCTATAATGTTCTGCCTTACCTTCTCGGATTATCAGCATTGTCTGTAAGTGCCTGCGCATCTGCAATCATGATATATATTTCATCAAATTCGCCTGAATTTTTGAAGTTTCAACCTTCTTTTTAATGAGCCTACATAGTGACCCAAATGGAGCTTTTCGGTGAGAGTCTGTCGCCAGTTAAAAATAATTTTTAGACATTTCTCTTCCTTCTTTCATTTATTGAGAGTTTAGCTGCTATATAAAAGCGTTATCTTGACATAAGTTGGATAACTCACCTATGTACATATAATGATAGTCTTTATTTTTCATAAAAGGTTTTGTCAATCTCAGGGTCAATTAAAATCTTCCGGATTAATCTTGAGTCACGGACAGCTTTTTTTCATGAGTTACAACATCACGCCCTCATCAATATAGAGGTGTACCATTGCAAAAATCTGCATGAAACCTTGCATTTTCTATTTTGTTTTTCATCGCGTCCCGATACACTTCCTATGTATTTGAGCATAAGACCTGTTGGCTTGTCAGGGAGCAAAATAAGTCACTGAAAAGAGTATCGTATTTATCAAGAAACTCCTTGAGTGTATCTGCTTCCTCTTATAAATACAAAGCCTACATCTTTGTTCAGATGACACCAAGACCACCCCAGGAAATGGTCATTGTATTTGCAGTGACCTTCTGTACCACAGGTGAAGAGCAGGCTCCTCGTTTATCTTAAATGGATTCATTGTAAGTATATCATTTTTCATAAGGCTGAAATGAATGTTTGCACTTTTATACCTCCTGTTTGCTTTCATTTTTGAATACACAGTATATCAAAAATAAGGCTTGGTTTCTACACCTTTTGCAAAGTTTTACACAAAATAAATGATACGTATATCAAAAGGCTTTTTGGTCTCTGAACAGTGCGAATAAGCCTTTCTTTTTGTATAAAGGATAGAAAAAGAGTTATAAATTAAAAACTTTATGAAAGTAGACAAAAATTTAAAAAGTACTTGAAAAATGTTTGACCATCTTTATAATTCTTATCGTTGTTGATGGGCTATCGCCAAGCGGTAGGCAACGGACTCTGACTCCGTCATCAAAGGTTCGAATCCTTTTAGGCCCAGTTACAATTAAAGCACTCATGAGAGTGCTTTTTGTTAGATTCACTTAAAACGCAAAAGCCAAATTATTAATGCTAAAGGTCACAAACTATTTATATTGCCTATAAGTCAATTACTTTTTCGTGACTATGGCGTGATATTGCGTAGAATAATTTGATGCCGAATCAGGGAGTATTATGGCTAAGAATGTAATGACATATGGAAGGTCTTGAAAGAGCTTGAAAAAGAGACTTGAGAGACTCTTAAAGTAAACCGCAGACGTGAAATTGCGGAGAAAATCAAAAGAAGCTCGTGAACAGGAGACCTTTCTGAGAATGCAGAGTATGATGCAGCAAAAGGATGAGCAGCGTGATATAGAAGCAAGGATTGAAGAGTTAGAAGATTCTTAAGAATGCTGAAGTATTCTTGAGGAGGATGCTGAGAAGGAACAGTTAATCTTGGCTCAACATTTTACTCTGCTTGACATGGAGTACGATGAAGAGCTTGTATACAGACTTGTTGGTGCTACAGAGGCAGAACAGCCTGGAAGGAAAGATTTCAAATGAATCACCCTGTAGGGAAGTGCACTTAAAGGGTGCAAAAGAGGGATATCGTTGAAGTTGAAACACCGGCAGGAACTCTTAAGTACAAAGGTAATCAGATTCATAAATAAGGAGAAGAATAGTGGCACAGGGAAAATCAGGCACTTGACACTAATGAGCAGGTTGAAATTCGTAAGGAGAAAGCTTGAGACTCTTAAGGCGGCAGGCAAAGATCCTTTTGTGACAACCAAGTTTGATGTTACACATCATTCAGTAGATATAAGAAAATGATTTTTGATAATTTAGAAATAAACAGGTAACAATAGCCGGAAGGATGATGTTTAAGCGCATCATGGGTAAGGCAAGCTTTTGCAACCTTTCAGACAGATACGGAAGCATGCAGTGCTATGTAGCAAGAGATTCTATTGGAGAAGAGGCTTATGCTGATTTTTAAGAAATATGATGTAGGTGATGTAATCGGCGTTAAGGGCTATGTATTTAAGACAAAGACAGGTGAGATTTCAGTTCATGCTGAAGAAGTTACCCTCCTTACCAAGAGCCTTAGACCTCTTCCTGAGAAGTATCACGGACTTAAGGATACAGAGGCAAGATATCGTCAGAGATACCTTGACCTTATTATGAATCAGGACGTAAGAAATACCTTTTGAAAAAGGTCACAGATACTAAAGAAATCCGTTCTTTCCTTGCAGAGAAGGACTTTTATGGATAGAGACTCCTCTTCTTGTTGAAAATGCAGGCGGAGCAGCTGCAAGACCATTTTTCACTCATTACAATGCACTTGATGAAGAAAGAAAGCTTAGAATCTCTCTTGAGCTTTATCTTAAGCGCCTTATAGTAGGTGGTTTTGAAAGAGTGTTTGAGATTGGACGAGTATTTAGAAATGAGGGTGTAGATACCAGACATAACCCTGAATTTACACTTATGGAGCTTTATCAGGCTTATACAGACTATAACGGTATGATGGACCTTACTGAAGAGATGTTTAGATATCTTGCTGAGAAGGTTTGTGGAAGTGCCGTTATTACTTACAATGGAATAGAGCTTGACTTTAGCAAGCCATTTAAGCGTATAACTATGCTTGATGCGGTAAAAGAGTATTCAGGAGTTGATTTTAGTACAATCACTACAGATGAAGCTGCTAAGGCTATTGCTAAAGAGAAGAATATTGCTTTCGAGCCTCATCACAAGAGGGGTGATATCATCAACCTTTTCTTCGAGGAATTCTGCGAAGAGAAGATGATACAGCCTACCTTTGTTATGGATCATCCTATTGAGATTTCACCTCTTACCAAGAAAAAGCCGGGAGCAGAGGATAGAGTTGAGCGTTTTGAGCTTTTTATCAATACCTGGGAGATGTGTAACGCTTATTCAGAGCTTAATGATCCTATCGATCAGAGAGAGCGTTTTGCTGCTCAGGATGCACTTGCTGCAGCAGGCGATGAAGAAGCAAACCACACTGATGAGGACTTCCTTACAGCACTTGAGTATGGTATGCCTCCTACAGGCGGTATCGGTTACGGTATAGACAGACTTGTAATGCTCCTTACCGATTCAGCTTCAATTAGAGATGTACTCTTATTCCCTACCCTTAAGAGCCTTAATCCTGATAAGAAGACTTCTTCATCAATGAGTGCAGAGTCAAAGCCTGTGGAGAAGATTGATTTCTCAAAGGTTGAAATAGAGCCGCTTTTTGCAGATGCAGTGGACTTTGAGACTTTCAGTAAGTCTGATTTTAGAGCTGTTAAGGTAAAAGACTGTGTGGCAGTACCTAAGAGCAAGAAGCTGTTACAGTTCACCCTCGATGATGGTACAGGCACAGATAGAACAATTTTAAGTGGTATTCATGCCTACTATGAGCCTGAGGAGTTAATTGGAAAGACACTTGTTGCCATTACCAACCTTCCTCCAAGAGCTATGATGGGAATTGAGTCCTGTGGTATGTTACTTTCAGCTATTCACAGTGAAGAAGGCGAGGAGAGACTTAACCTTCTTATGGTAGATAACAGGATACCTAGCAGAGCGAAGTTGTACTAGTTAGAAGAATTTGTAATTGGTGTCATGTGTATTAAACTAAATAAAATGTAATATATAAGACTGCTCCATAGCTAAAAAGATAGCTGTGGACGGTCTTTTTGTTTGGTTGACAAACAATCATATTATAATAAAAACTGACTGAAGTCAGTCAATAAATATAGAGGTAGAATTTATAGGCAAAAACTAAAGAAGAAAGACGCAATGAAATCATTGAGACAGCTGGAAAGCTGTTTGAGGAGAAAGGATATGAGCAGACACAAGTACAGGATATTGTCAATGAAATTGGAGTAGCAAAGGGACTTTTCTATTATTACTTCAAGTCAAAAGATGAAGTAATGGAGGAGTTGGCAGATAGATATGCAGACGCGATAATAGATGCTGTCAACAAATTGATATATAAGGATATAAGCACCTTTGACAAAATCAATCGTATTTTTCAAATTTTTATTGATTCTGCAGAAAAAGTCTGGCATATTTATAGGAATCCTAAAATGTGAAAAAACGGTATAACACACGAGAGGATCAATGTTGGGAAAAATGGTTCCTCTTGTAACAGAACTATACTTTCTGGAAATGATAATGGAGAATGCAACTGCAGTGATCCAAAGTTTATCACTGAGTTTTTGGTTTCAGGATTGTTTAATATCATGAATCAAATTTCTCCAGATGAGAAGATCGATTATTTGAAGGAAAAACTACCAACGATCAAGACAATGATTCTTAAACTATACAATTTTGCTGAACAGAAGGAGAGCAAATGAGTAGAAATTACGTATACACAGAATTAACAAATGCCATTGAACAGGTGATGCTAGTAGGCGGTCTTGAGTCAGAAAGTACGCAAATATCTCATTTTCATTGATGAGCGAGGTGAATATATTGAAAACAGTTACATTTGAGAATGTATCAAAGACATATAATGTTGGTGACAGCGAAGTAACGGCACTTGATCATGTCAGCTTCAGCATTGAAGACGAAAGTGTCACTGTGATTTTAGGACCGAGCGGATCTGGAAAGAGTACGATGCTCAATCTTATAGGTGGCATGGATGAGAGCCTCATCTGGGTGCATACGGGTGTCAGATAACGATATTTCAAAGCTCAATGAATTTGAACTAACCGAATACAGAAGGAAAAAGATAGGATTTGTTTTCCAGTTTTACAATCTGATACCATCACTTAATGCGCTAGAGAATGTCAGTATTGTGGCTAAGATGACGCCACATTCGTTTGACGCAAAGGAAATGATCCGTAGTGTCGGGCTGGAGGATAGATGTCAGCATTTTCCTGATGAACTTTCAGGCGAGAAATGCAGCGCTTGTCTATCGACGTGCCATATGCTAAAAATCCTGACATTCTTCTCTGTGATGAGCCAACAGGGGCTCTGGACAGCGCTACAGGAAGGAGTGTACTTCAACTTCTTACGGATATGGCCAGGAAATATAACAAAACCGTAATCATAGTGACGCATAATGCTTCTATTGCGCTATGCGCTAATGAAGTGATACACCTAAAGGACGGTAGGATCGAATTTTCTGAGAAAAATGAAAAACCTTTGAAGGTTGACGAGGTAAACTGGTAATGGGTACACTGTTTCGTAAAATGCTTCTGTGACATCTGGCGACTGAAATCTCAGTTCCTGTCGATATTTATCATATTGCGGTCTTGGAATGCTGATATACTCAGGTATCGAGGAGTATGGAACGGTATGGAGCAGGAAGAGACTGCCTATTTTAAGGGTTCAAATCTGGCAGATATCTGGATCAGTGGTCTCGGATTTGACAATGATGATATTGGACAGATCAAAGAGCTTGATGGGATAAACGAAACCCAGCTTTCTGCTGTAGAAAGCGCATATCTGGATAGCGATTCCAATGTCAATATCTGTCTTATATCCAACAAAGACAATAAAATATCAAAGCCTTTTATGTATTAACGGAAATGAATATAAGACAACAGAAGATGGCATCTGGCTGGATAAAAGATTATGCAGACAATAAGAAAATCCATGTTGGTGACCATATTCAGATATACTACGGTGAAAAAGTCAAAAGTTAGAAGTTAAAGGGATTGGTCTACAGCCCTGAGTATATCTGCTATACAGGTTCATCTACATCCACGGTGCCAGATCATTCGAAATATACCTATGGATTCATATCAGCAGATACTCTTTCTCAGATAGTCCCTAATGCAGCCTATAATCAGATAAAAATTACTACAGATAATATAACTGACGTGGATTCACTGCGCTCAGATTTGAAAACTATTCTAGGTGATAAATATATGATGTGTTATGACAGAACGGAATACACACCTGTATCTTCATACATAAATAAGATCGGGCAGATAAAAAAGATGTCTGTCATGTTTTCACTCGTATTTTTTCTTCTGGCACTCCTTACCATTTACACAACTATGACAAGAATTGTCAGGAAGCAGCGTACACAGATCGGAATATTAAAGGCGCTTGGTTTTCATCCTCTTCAGATCCAGCTACATTATGCTGTTTACGGACTTGTCATCAGCATTCCAGCAGCATTACTGGGCTATGAGCTTGCACCATATACAGTAACCCCTGTCCTTCTTTCTCTGCAGAAAAAGTTTTACAGCATGCCTGAATGGTCGGGGCGTAATTCGTATTATTCAGTAATCCTTATTGTACTGCTTATCACTATCTGTACCTTATCTGCCTGGATCTCATGCAGATCCATCGTAGTTGAGACACCGGCTGATTTGCTCCGTGATTCTGGCAGGCAGAGTCAGAAAAAGGTCTTTGCTGAACATTTTAAAGTTCTGTGGAACAGACTGAGCTTTGACTGGAGATGGATCATCCGAGATGCAGGACAGAACAAAATTCGTACAGCAATAGGAATTGTAGGCGTTTTAGGGAGCATGATGCTTCTGATGGCAAGCTTCGGATTAAAAGACACTATCAACATCGTAAACAGTGAGATTTATGGCGGAGCAATACACTTATTATGAAAAGTTAAATCTCGGTATGTCTCCAACAGAGGATGAAGTCAAAAATAGAATCTCTTCTGTCAGGCGACTGTCAGTGGGTAAGCGAACAGTCATGTGAGGGCAAAAAGCTCAATGTCTGTTCATTCTGAAAGTCTGTTTATTATTGGTCAGGGTTATTTTTCACGACATATGATACTGATGGAAATGTGCTGGAACTGCCTGATGATGGAATAATTCTATCCAGTTCTTCAGCCAGGGATCTGAATGTGAAAGAAAACGGATTTATCAGCGTACTTATAGCGGAAAGAGAAATTATCTGAAGGTCTCCCCAGATAGCAGATATAAACAGCCCTCAGGAATATTTATGTCGCAGTCATACTGGGAATCGCTGAGCAATACATTTACAGCCAGCGCATTATTGGCAGATGACAACATGAATCTGGACGATGTAGGGCAGATGTCTGTTATCAAAGATTCAGTCAAAGTTGAAGAAACAATACAGTGAGTCCGAGGAATTGCTGGACAGCGTTCAAGGGTAGATCATACTTCTGATTGCAGCAGCCATTCTTCTAGTGTTGTGATCAGTATAATCTCGGATTATTGAACTTTACAGAAAAATACAGAGAATATGCCACACTTCGTGTTCTCGCAGCTACAATACAGATATAAAAGAGTCTTATCTTTTAAAAGCAGCCTGATCACCATAGGTGACAGGGTGGATAATTGGCTCGATTGCTGGGATGGTATTTTCTTGGACTATGTGTCAGAACAGTCTCAACAACCACGATTTCATATTCACCTCATTTACGATTGATATCATATATAATTGTTTCATTGATCGTCGTAGGTACTCTCTTTTGATCCAGCTTATGGTATGCAGGTTAACAGCACATAGATATGGTCGATCATTTGAAGTCGGTCGAATAAAGTCAAGTGGTCAGATCAAGTGTCAGGTTGATCAAAAAGGTGATTGGAGTTTAATTGATAGATTATGGTATACTGTAATAAAAGCAATGTAAAAAGTGTAATTACAAAAGTTAAGGAGACACAAAATGTCAAAATCAAACAGATATAATCCTACAGAGAGATAGAAGCAGAAAAGCTTCATGCAGAGAAAATCTGACACTGAAGAACTAAAGGTAACCTACAATAAACTGGCAGAGCAGAATTTCCCAGACATAGAAGAATTAGATTTATAGCTGACTTAGGGGGATTGTAGGAAATTGCCTATCACTATGAACTCATTTGTAAAGACCGGGAAGAAGGCAATAGATTAAATATATCAAGAAGTTTTGATGAACATGGGAAAAGAAGGGCGAGTTTTTGCTTTGTGAACTTGATAAAACTGAGGATGAGGAAAGAAAAAGGTAAATTTAGCTTATCTGATGGCGGAAAAATCTGTCTAAAAATGAAACACAGAGATTTTTATATAGATTTTTGTGATAGATTAAATCCTATACTAGCTTTGCTTTTAGCAACAAAGGATAGTAAGCTTAGGCAGAAGGTAATCATAGCCTTTGGCTGGGTTGGATCTGAGAGAGAAGCAGATATCTTATCAAAGCGGATGCTTACTGATGAAGATGAGCTTTGTAGGGCTTGGTCCGCTTCAAGTCTTATGCAAATGTCATTTCATAGGGTAAAAGACAGAGATAATATGTAAGATATCAGCTAGAGCATTTATGCAAGCTATTGAAGCTGAGAAAGATATCGAGGCTTCTGCGATAATGATAGAAGCGGCGCAGACTTTGTTTAGAAAGCGATGGCTGCGAACATCTGATATAGATAATACGGATGATGAAAAAGTAGAGAAGGCAAGAAAATCCGCTGTGAAGTTTTTGAGTAAGTATGATATAATGGTACAAGTGTAAAGCACTCAATGTACTGAAAGATATAATGAATAAGATCCATAAGGAAGAATATGAATTTAGTGCTTATATTGAAATGTGAACACTAATTAATATGGTCTGCAGTATGGAGTATGAATTTCGGAAGGTAAATCTGTATGGATAAGATAGAGAAGAAAAAGGCAGAACGATAAAGATATCGTAGCATTTATGATAAGGTGGTATTGCACATGGAAAGAAGGAGGGCTTTGTCCTTCCTGCAAGGAGTTACTTGACTATGCTATGTTTGCATAGACCATTGCCTTTATGGAGACAAAGACATTTTGCTCAAACTGCAAGTCGCACTGCTACAGTCCTGAGATGAGGGTAAAATCAAAAGATGTAATGCGGTTTTCAGGACCAAGACTACTGCTTAGTCATCCGATTTTAGCTATCAGACATCGTAATTGATACAATCAAGAATAAAAGAAGAGGGAAATAATGACGATAGATAATAAACTTGGAATAACCGACTCATTTAAGCTTGCCAATGAAAGAAGAGAGAATAAGTAAGAAAAAGGCTATAGACCTGTTTCAAACAGATTTTATGAATGAATTAAAAAGCCTGAAGTCTTGAAGCACTTGTTAAAATCCATCGCCATTTATTTAGAAGACATATATGAATGCAGGTCAGCCAAGAACAGTTAATATAGCAAAAGGAAATTTTAGATTTGCCCAACAATCTATCTTAATGAGGCTCTTAAAAGCATAGAAAATGCCACAGTCTACCTTTGATGAGATAATTGAGAAATATGTCGAAATGAGACATTGCCCATCCTTTTAGGGAAGGCAACGGGAGAAGTGCAAGGATATGGCTTGATTTAATATTAAAATCTGAACTTAAAAAGGTGGTGGATTGGAGCAAAGTAGATAAAGATGATTATCTATTGGCGATGGAAAGAAGCTCGGTCAAGGATATCGAAAATCAAGACTCTTTTTATTTTTCGGCTTTGACTGATAAAACAGACGACAGAGGTTTTTATGAAAGGCCATTTGATCACAGCTATTATTATGAGGGCTATGCCACTTATAAGGCGGATGAATTATAAAATAGATTACAAAAAGAAAAAGTGACTATCACAAGTTTGAGACAGTCACTAATCTGGCTAAAAAGCTATTTGCATATTGATTATCAGACATTATTTAGAAGCCTTGGTATTTTCCAAATCTAATATAAAGGTATGTTCTTTTTCGCCATAATGCTCATTATCTACCCAGATAGCGGTCTTGTCAGTGAGATTGTGAGACAACGCTGTGGATGGTTAAGGAGTTGCTATCCTCATTATTCATCCTCTGCGAGCCCAACTATTGCAAGAGTTTTCATTCCTTCCTCTTCATCTGTAAGCACACCACCCTTTGGTGCAAGAGCAGCCCTCAAGCATCTTGAGAGCGGTCAACTCCGATAGCCTCCTTTTTCAGGTACATCTTTATAATAACCGTCTGAAAGTATGTAGTTCGTTATTATTTGATAGTTACTCATCCTTAGCAGGATCATTGTAGATAATATTTAGCTTTCTTTCTGAAGCATCGTTGTCGGTAGAATCGGTACCATTTACCCATTCTAAGATAGCACTTTTACCCTGTGGCATCTGCAATCATATAGTGATAAGAGGTCTTTTAGCTGAGTCATCACAGATCATATTTTTGAATCATTTCAACTGCCTCATCAACATTATCTGCATAGTCAAGAACCATTCTAAAGCATAGTAGTACTTGTAAGGTCAGGCTTATCGGTATTTACATCGGTAGGAACGGTCTTTTTCACCCTGATAAGACATAAATATACCACATGCTTACCCCTGCATCATTTACTCCGATCAAGAGGGGCGTAGGGAGCAAGACAGAGAATCTTATCTTTTAAGCCTGTGATACCTGTATCGATGTTAACTGCTGACAAACTGAAAGGTCAACAGTTGAAACTGGAAACATCTGCTCTACCGGGATTGGTATGGACTATCATAGTATTCGTCTTCTTAAAATCATAATTGCGTCCGAAAAATGCGCTTGCCGTCTGAGGTTGAGGCTGTAAAAGCTGAGCAGGCAATTTCAAATTTTTAATCTTCATAGGGATGATGCCCTTGGTAATCTTCGGTTATGAAAGCTTATAAGCTCAGATATCATTCTTAGCACCATTCTCTTTAAGGAATTCATCAAAATAATAATCTCCGGATACCTTCATTGTGAGACAGCTCCATCATCATGCGCCGGATTGGCATCACTGATTTTCTTTATGGAGGCCACAGTTGATATCTCGTTGTGCCAGAGCACAAATACAGCAATTAGAAGAATGATAAATATACAGGCTACCACTATGAAAAATGCCGGAAATAAGCCTGACAGGTTTCTTTTTGTATTCATTTTAACTCCTTTTATTGATTTAATCGCTATCAACGGGTTACAATAATGTTATAGACACCTGTTGATTTGACTAGATTATTATACTTTTGTAAAAATAATCTATCAACCATCAAATTAACTTGCAGGTGTTGATTAAAACAACAAATGTGATGACAATGTTGATAAAATGGAGAGCACTATGGATGTAGAGTTAAAGTTAACTAAGAAAAATGATATTTGAGGCTTTTTAAGCATTCTAAAGAATAAGCCTATTGCCAAAGATAACTGTTAAGAAATCTGCACTGCCGCAGATATTAATAGAACAACATTTTATAAGTACTATAAGGATACCTATGATTTTGTTGGAGCAGATAGAAGATGAGCTTATTGACAATTTGCAGGCTAACTTAGAGCACGTTGACAAATCAAGCTCTCGGATATATTTCACCATAATTCTAACTGATATATCTGAAAAGAGGAGCTTTATGTCACCCTGTTTTCTGAGAGTCAGAGCAGGTATTTCGATGAAGGCTGTTTTCTCTTTGCTATGAAGATAATAAGAAAGTATTTATGAGTATTTCCGGGCTTCCTGAAGATAAGCAGGAATGGTGTATTACTTTCATAGCAGATGGCTGTAACAGTGTCTTGAGGCAGTGGATACATAGTGGGTTTCAGCAGTCTATAGAAGAAATGGTGGATTTTTTGCAGAAGTTGATAGATGCGGTAAATAAATGTACAGGATTGGACTAATATATTGTGTATGTGACAAAGGTATAAGTTCTCTTGTAAGCAAACATCAACAGAATCTTTATACTTTGACACTTGTATCATAAAAACTTTTTAGTTGAAATAATTATATGGTATAATGAACTTTGTTATTGAATTAATCTTAAGGATGATTGAGTTAATGAAATATTTTAATTTTTGGAGGATGAGTTAATGTCAGATTTTAAGGCTAAAGGTATATATTTAGGACATAGTGGATTTTTTGCTTGAGCTTGAGAGTGCAACTCTGATTTTTCGATTGGTATCAGGAGATATTCCACCCTATCAGGAGAGAGTCACTTTACATATTTGCAAGTAATATCAATCAGGATCACTTTCAGACCTGAGATTTTTGAGTGCAGTTGAACAGCTTCCCATGCAGAGATTTTCATGGGATACGACCACTCTATCCCGGAGGTTGACACATTTTTAGACAGTCTTCCTGAGAAAATTACAGACCATAAGCTGCTTTGGTGGAGATGCAAGACTTTACTGCTGAGAACGGGAAATGCTTGTTACCTCAATTCCTGCTACAGAGATGGGAGTGGGCTTTATAGTTGAAATAGAGGGAAAACCATTTTTCCATGCGGAACTCTCTACCTCAATCAGACTGCTTCAGAAGAAGAATATAATAAATGGTATCAGAAAATGTCTTTGAGCATCCTGACTTAAGTATTGCTGATTATAGAAGCTTATCTTGACCATTGCGAAGATGAATTTTGAAAATGCACTGATAAGATAAAAGGGAAAGAACTTTTGATTTTACTATGCTTCCACTTGAACCTAAGTTTGGAGATGTGGGAGAGCGTACCATAAAGAGATATATGGAGGTGGCTAATTACAAGACTTGGGCTCTATTCAGCTCCATGGAATGTATAGAGATTGTGGATGAGCTGTGACAGACCACCTGAGTATGCAAAAATATGATTGAGTGTTACTACGAAGCCGGGGGTAAAACAGTCCATCAAGTCCGGTGAGAAATTCACTTTTAATTAAGTCTTTGGTTGACTGCGAGTTAAGAAAGGGAGATTATGATTACACTATATATGGAAGTATGATGTGTCCTGACTGCCAGAACTGTAAATATAATTTTGACAGATATGGAATAGAGTATAAATTCTTGGATGTGCATACCAACTTACAGTACTTAAAAAGATTTTCTAAAATACCGTGACACCAACCTGTTTTTGACAGACTTATCATGATATCGCCTATCCTGCTTGCATTGATGAGGATGGAACTGTATTTACTGACTGGAGACCTATCTAAGAAATAAAAGGGTTGGATCCTGTATATTTAGCATAACTAAGCTTTAGTTCTGCTAGACGTGAGATATTTGTATAGATGCACCTTTTTGGGTGCATCTTACTATATCGGCAGGTTTCAGAAATTTCTTTAATAAATTTTTAAAAAGTTGTTGACAAGATATCTAAACTGTGGTATTATACTATCCGTTGCCCCTACAAGAGACTACTTGATATAAACTAAAAAATCTAGTATGCAAGCGGTTTGTAAGAGCAGAACACCTTGATAACTAAATAGTGAGACAATCTTGAAAAATTCAAACGAACGCGTATAAGTAGTAATACTTGCACACCTTTAAAAATAGTAATTATCGACTTTTAGCCGGTCGATAACGGAATAAAGCAAGAGATGATAAATGTCAGCTTGTTCTGACGAAAGGCCAAACACTTTTTATGAGAGTTTGATCCGGCTCAGGATGAACGCTGGCGGCGTGCCCTATACATACAAAGAGTCGAACGGAGATTACGGACGGAAGTTTTTCGGATGGAAGACTGTAATTCTTAGTGCGGACGGGTGAGTAACGCGCTGGGCAACCTGCCCTATACAGGGACGATCAGCTGAAACGGCTGGTAAGACCGCATAAGTCCAGCGAAACCACTGATGGTTTTGTCGGGAAATGAGCAATCAGGTATAGGATGGGCGCGTCCGATTAGCCAGTTGGCAGGGTAAAAGCCTACCAAAGCAACGATCGGTAGCCGGACTGAGAGGTCGGACAGCCACATTGGGACTGAGACACAGTCCAAACTCCTACAGGGAGGCAGCAGTGGGAGGATATTGCACAATGGAGGAAACTCTGATGCAGCTGACGCCGCGTGAGTGAAGAAAGTATTTCGGTATGTAAAGCTCTATCAGCAGGGAAGATGATGACGGTACCTGACTGAAGCAGCTAACTACAGTGCCAGCAGCCGCGATGAATACGTAGGGGCAAGCGTTATCCGGATTTACTGGGTGTAAAAGGAGCGCAGGCGGTTTGGCAAGTTGAGAGTGGAAAGCAGGAGTAACACTGACTGCTCCCAAAACTGTTAAACTTGAGTATGGGAGAGGCAGGCGGAATTCCTAGTGTAGCGGTGAAATGCTTAGATATTAGGAAGAACACCGGTGTGCGAGGCGGCCTGCTGGACCAAAAACTGACGCTGAGGCTCGAAAGCGTGGGTAGCAAACAGGATTAGATACCCAGTAGTCCACTGCTGTAAACGATGAATACTAGGTGCTGGGAGGCATAAGCCTTTCGAGTGCTGTCGCAAACACATTAAGTATTCCACGGGAGAGTACGTTCGCAAGAATGAAACTCAAAGGAAATTGACGGGGACCCACAAGCAGGTGGACTGGTTTAATTCGACGCAACGCGAAGAACTCACCCCGAGTCTTGAGATCCTCCTGAATACGGGGTAATGCCTGTGAGTCCTTCGAGGACAGGAGAGACAGGTGGTGCATGGTTGTCGTCAGCTCGTGTCGTGAGATGTTTGGGTTGTCCGCAACGAGCGCAACCCCTATTTTTAGTAGCCAGCGGTTCGTCGGGCACTCTAGAAAGACTGCCGAGGATAACTCGAGGAAGGCAGGGATGACGTCAAATCACTATGCACTTATGACCGCTACACGTGCACAATGGCAGTTACAGAGGGAAGCGAAGTGTGAGCCGGAGCAGAATCCTCAGAAAAGGCTGCCTCAGTTCGGATTGTAGATCTGCAACTCGACCACGATCGAGCTGGAATCGCTAGTAATCGCGAATCAGAATGTCGCGGTGAATACGTTCCGGGTCTTGCTACACCCGCCCGTCACACCATGGAGGTCGGAAATGCCCGAAGTCAGTGGCCCTCAACCGCAGGGAGCGAGCTGCTCAGCGCAGGTCTGGTGACTGGGGTGGAAGTCGTAACAAAGGTAGCCGTATCAGAAGGTGCGGCTGGATCACCCCTCCTTTCTAAGGAAGAAGTAAGATTGTTTCACTGTTTGGGTATCAAGCGAGCACTTTGTAGTTGAGCGAGGAAAATGTGAAAGCTGCTTTCAGACATTTTCGAGAGCGAAGATACAAGCTCGAGTCAAACTCTAGCGAGGATGAACGAAGTGAGTTCGAGCTAGTTTGGATCGAAAGGCGAGATGAAGTACCAGATACGTCTGGGGCGATGCGTCCGGTCACCGTTCTCATCCCGAACACGAAGGTTAAAGGCCTGGGCTACCGATGGTACTGCACTGGAGACGGTGTGGGAGAGTAGGTGGCTGCCAGACATTTGTTTCTGACATTAAATTCTGAGCGAATGAGGCAGAGGCGAAGGCATGAATTTAGAATTTAAGTCGTTCTTTTCAAGAATGTGCGAAAGAACTTCCTCTAATAAACACTACACTCTTTCGGAGTGAGAGCGAAGCTCGAACGAAAGATATCTTAAAAAATTAAAGCTTGGAATAGCAGAATAGCTTAAAAGGACTAAAGCCTTCGATTAGTGATTTGATGTAATCAATAACCAGATAATAGTTGTTAGTTGGTTGTATCAAATGACTGATTGAAAAGTCAGTCAAATGTGCCTTGAAAACTGCATACCGAACAAATATTTATGCAGAGTATAGCTTTTGATGATTTATTCGTTAGAGATATACAGCTAGATATGAAACAACATCGAGAAATTGAAATTTCAGTATAGCACAGAGTCTGAAAAGACAAGTGCAGTTTAGAATTCAATAAAACAATGTATTTATTAAAAAGATTTAATACTGATACGCTAGTCAGTGTTAAATTAAAGAGAACCACAATAAGTTATCTAAAGATACAGTTGAGATGGGTCACTCAGTGAAATGCTACGCATTTCACGCTCGTGATGCGCGTTTTCATGAACGCACTCCTCAGGCATCAGGCACCGTGAGCAGTCTGCAAGCACGCTGCCTTACGCCCAGTGGCATTCCCAATCTCAACTAATGGTCAAGATTACAAAGGGCGCAGGGCGGATGCCTTGGCACCAGGAGCCGAAGAAGGACGTGATAAGCTGCGAAAAGCTGCGGGGGAGGAGCAAATATCCACTGATCCGCAGGTATCCGAATGGGGAAACCCGGCAGAAGAACTTCTGTCACCGTATGATGAATCCATGAGTCACTTACGGAGGAACCCGCGAACTGGAAACATCTAAAGTAGCCTGAGGAAGAGGAAGAAACATCGAGATCCTAAGTAGTGGCAGGCGAAAGGGACGAAGCCCAAACCAAGATTTATCCTGGGGCTGAGGACCACGTACAGAAGAGCAGTGGGTAGCAGAACGGTTTTGGGAAAGCCAGTAGAGAGTAGAAAGCCTCGTATGCGAAACAGACTGTGATTCAGTGGTATCAGAGTGCTACAGGGACACGAGAAACCCCCGTAGGAGCAGGACCACCCCCAAGGCGAAATACTACCTGGTGACCGATAGAGTATAGTACCGTGAGGGAAAGGTGAAAAGAACCCGGAGGAGGAAAGAGAACCGGAAACCCCTGTGTCTACAAGCTGCGGAAGAGTTATTTATGCTTACCACTTTACGAAAATTGCTTGTTGTGAACTCAGCTACATCGTCAACATACCGCTGCAGACAACCGGCAGCGTGTGTTTCCTGTATCCTGAGTCCACATTCTGCGATCCAGTATCGAAGTAGGGCGAGCACATGAAACGCCTCGACCGTGTACTTTTGAGAACGGTCCGGCGAGTTGCCGTTGCTGTGAGGTTAAGCTACTTGGTACGGAGCCGAAAGGAAACCAAGTCTTAACAGGGCGGTAAGTCGGTAACGGCAGACCCGAAAACCGGGTGACTCTACGCTCAGGGATGAAGTCTGCGTAAAAAGTGGATGGAGGTCCGAACACACGTCTGTTGAAAAAGGCGGTGATGAGCTGTGGTAGCGGAGAAATTCCAATCGAACTCGGAGATAGCTGGTTCTCCGAAATAGCTTTAGGGCTAGCCTCGGTATAGTCTAATGGAGGTGGGAGCACTGAATCGCTGCTGGGCGTCAAAGTCTACCAATGCGTATCAAACTCCGAATGCCATATAGATGTTTACGGGAGTCAGACTGTATGAGATAAGTCGGACAGTCAAAGGAAACAGCCCAGACCATCTGCTAAAGGTCCCAAAAGTGTGTTAAAGTGGTAAGGATGTGGGGTTTCGAAGACAACTAGGATGTTGGCTCAGAAGCAGCCATTCATTCAAAGAGTAGTACATAGCTCACTAGTCGAGGAGGTCCTGCGCCGAAAACGTCCAGAGGCTGAAACATAACACTCAGAGCAATGGAATATACCGCAGGTATGTTGGTAGGGGAGCATTGATAGCACGGAAGAGCGGTACCGTAAGGAGCCGTGGAGAGTTATCAGAGAGAGAATGCCGGAATGAGTAGCGAGATGAGAGGTGAGAATCCTTCGTACCGTATATCCAAGGTTTCCAGGTAAAGCTGATCTTCCTGGGAAGTCGGGACCTAAGCTCAGGCTGAGGCGTGGGCGATGGACAACTGGTTGATATTCCAGTACCTCTGGCTGTCAGGAAATGGGGACACGGAAATTCAGGAAGTGCCTGTAAAGGATTCAGGTGCAAGCATGGTTTATGCCGCAGGCAAATCCGCTCGGTAAGTGGACTGTGTGACGCGGACCGAAATATAAGTAGGGAAGCTTTCCTGGGAGCCGTCGAGAAAAGCCACTTTATTGTGCAGCCAGAGCCCGTACTGTAAACCGAGCACACAGGTGGATGGGGAGAGTATCCACAAGGCGGTAGCGTGAAGAGGAACTCGGCAAAGATGCCCGTAAGTTCGCGATAAAGGGGTGCCTGTAGATACAGGTACTCAGAGAATAGACTCAAGCCAACCGTTTAGCAAAAACACAGGTCTATGCGAAACCGTAAGGTGATGTATATGGGCTGACGCCCGCCCGGTGCTGGAAGGTTACGGGAGTGCTTTAGGAGCAATCCGAAGGTACGAACTTAAGCCCCAGTAAAACGGCTACCGTAACTATAACGGTCCTAAGGTAGCGAAATTCCTTGTCAGGTAAGTTCCGACCCGCACGAAAAGGCGTAATGATTTGAGCGCTGTCTCAACAATGCACCAGTGAAATTTGAAATACAGTGAAGATGCTGGTTACCATGCCCTAAGACGGAAGACCCCATCGGGCTTACTCCATCTGGTACTGGGATTGAAGATATGATGTCACAGGATAGGTGGGAGACAAGAAGCAGGGACGCCAGTTTCACTGAGTCAATGTTGGATACCACCTTCGTGTATCTGGTTTCTAACCCTTGCCCGTTATCCGGGCAGGGGACAATGCAGAGAGAGTTTGACTGGGGCGGCCGCTCCGAAAGTGTATCGAGGCGCTCAGAGGTACCCTCAGAAATGGTTGGGAAACCATTCGCAGAGTGTAAAGGCAGAAGGGAGCTTGACTGCGGCACCGACGGGTGGAGCAGGTACGAAAAGCAGGACTTAGTGATCCGGTGGTATGTAAGTGGGAATGCCATCGCTCAACGGATGAAAAGCTACCCTAGGGGATACAGGCTTATCACTCCCAAGAGTTCACATCGACGGGAGTGGTCGGCACCTCGATGTCGGCTCATCGCATCCTGGGGCTGTAGTAGGTCCTAGGGTTGGGCTGTTCGCCCATTAAAGCGGTACGCGAGCTGGGTTCAGGAACGTCGTGAGACAGTTCGGTCCCCATCTGGCGCAGGCGTAGGATATTTGAGGAGAGCCGTCCTAGTACGAGAGGACGGGATGGACGAACCGCTGGTAGACCAGTTGCAGTGCTACAGCTGCACGGCTGGAAAGCCAAGTTTGGCAGGGATAAACGCTGAAGGCATCTGAGCGTGAAGCCCCTCCAGATAAGATATCCCATAGCGTAGGCTAATAAGACCCTTAGAGAGTATGGGGTTGATAGGTCAGTGGTAGAGCGGAGTAATCCCGTGCGCCTTCTGACACTAGTAGGTCAGAGGCTTGACCAAAGAAAAGGAAAAGATGTTGATTCGGTTGCAGTTTGAAGATATATGTAAAAAGGACACTTAGGGTGTCCTTTTTAGCTTAATAGGGATAGAAAATCACGCATACTTACAATTATATTTTTACACAATTCACAGGTTCACTAAAATGGTCCATGTATACGATATATATATTGTTACATAAATGAAAAATGCATAAATATTCTTTGAAATTTCTTTTGCAACTGAGATTCATTTACCATATCTCAAGGAGTGATATGATGTTTAATTTTACTAAGGATTGCTTTGTTGGGGCAGGTTAGTATTGATAAAATACAGAATTGAGATATTTTGAAACTCTAAACTATATACTTAGAAAAGATGTATCGGATAGTCCTCTAGTGAAGGCTAAAAGAAGGTAATAGATGACCTGAACGATATTCTAGTCACGGATTCAAAGAAGAAGAAGACTATATAGACAGAAACAGTGGACAAGGAGCTTTGAAGTACAGAAAAAATGAGCATAAAATGGTTCTTCTGATAAAACTATAGCAATCAAAATGAGAGTTGATAGTACTACGGAGGAAACTGCCGGAGACAAAAACTTAATGAAGTGACTAGATTTATGATTAAGTGTTGCTGTATAGCCATATAGTCAGCAAAGATACTCTTATTAGTAAGCCTGTGATTTTATCAGATAATAAGCCAGCTACGAATAATGTTGAAGAAGAAAGCTCAGATCCATTTGCATTTACAGGCAACATATCTGAGTTCAGCATTATCGTAGATGATGAAGCATAAGAGGCTCTTTGGAAAATAATCAAAGAGGACAGATGATGCTGATCACAACGACTTTCTCTATGATAAATTTGACTCAGATTAGTAATGTGCTTGGAGAGCTTGTTGAATACACTCAAGGTTCATTTTGCAGATGAAGAGGACTATATGGAGAAGATTAACTATGAGGGCTGGAGACCAGAGATACGTCCCACTCAATGTAGTAGAAAAATCGAGACAACATAAACTTGATGATGTGGATGATAACCAGGATGAATATCTGACCGAAATCTTGAACTTCCCTTTTGGACGCTGGTTAACCACATATTAAAGGCTGATAAGCTTTATACCTGTTGTAGGCTTAAGTAAAATTATGCTTTACTTATTAAATAATATATGTTAGAATAACCTGAGTGTGCAAAACACGTAGATACTGCTAGCGCAGTATACGGATACTCCGACCTTATATCTATGGCGAAAGGAATCAATGAAAGGAGAATAATATGATAACAAAAGAGAAAAAGCTGAGCTTTATTACGGGAGTATGGCAGAACACTGGAGATACAAGGGTTCACCTGAGGTTCAGATAGCTATCCTCAGTGAGAATCGCGAGCTTAATGCACATCTTTTCTGTTAATGCAAAGGATCATCATTCAAGAAGAGGTCTTCTTAAGATGGTTGGTGCAAGAAGAGCTTTGCTTATGTATCAGAAGAAGGACCTTGAGGGATATCGTAGAAACATCGCTCGTTTAGGACTCAGAAAGTAATAGGATTGTGCTACACAACACACACACACTGAGGATGTCGTTTAGGCATCCTTTTTGTATTTTAAGATATAGATATATATGACACACAACACAGTATATACTGTAAAGCGTCGTAGAGCCATACAAGGATGGTTGTTTAACTTGGTTTCATGACGTATTATAAGCATTATGAAAGGGATATCAGATGCACAAAATAATTAAATTGGCTATAAAAACCATCATTAGCATTTATATTTTTATAGCTATAAATAGTTATACCTGAAGTTTCAGCTATAGCGTAGTTGAGAGTAATAAAGGTAAACAATGATGATCTCCAAGGAAATCCGACTAAAAGAGGATGATTTTATAACGTTTGTTCCTCAGGATACAAATACAAAAAGGGAAAAAGTCGATTTTATTATTCAATCTGAAAATGGGAAGAACACTTTCCAATTTGGTAATGGAAAATACTGGGTTAATAAAAAGGGACAGCTGCTTATTCATATCAGGATCATGGATAGCAGGGAAACCTGTTTTTATGAGTATAAAAGCTATTATAGAGAAAAGTTGTCAAAAAGCAAAATATTGTTTCGGATAAAAAGCCAAGCTCGAGTGTCGGGAAACAATGGCGGGCAAGGACTAATGCTGACAACATAATACTAATATCGGTAAAAGGCTACAATAATAGTAATAATAAACAGTGGGAATAGTACCAATAACAACAGTGGGAATAGCACCAATAGCAACAGTGACCGTTGTAAATAACACTCATTGTGGCAACACCTTCATCAGTACAAAGATTCTTGCAGACGTTTCCTCAGCAACGCTGACACAGAATACTGGCAGCTAAAGTGACTAAAATAGTGAATTTGACAATGAAGTCACCAGCTCAGCTAGATGTAACAGCAGGGTCGAGAACTTAGTGAGACTACCAATGCTAATGCGAGTGTTGTCAGTTCAAACCCAAATATAGAAGGTTGCAGCCTATCTTTGAAAACGTGCTTTCACTAGATGTTTACAATCCAGGGAGTTAGCACGCTATACAGTAGTATCAATGGTAAAAAGTTCAATTTCGGATGTAAATATTACTCGATAATGAAATGTCATCTACTTCGATAGTATTGGCTGAGGAGGCTCACCAGCTTAGAATCAGGAGGTGAGGAACTGGGAATACTGTATGGAGTTCAGCAAATCCAGCCATTGCGAAGTTGATTCTAGTTGAAGGATAATAGGGAAAATCAAAGTACTGGTGACTGACCGAGTTAACGGCAAGACTTTTTGAGATGCTAGTATCTGTGACTAGAACTCTGAAAAATGTGGTAGAATGGGCTAGAGCTTATTCTTTATGAAAGTAAATACAGCCAGTCAGGGAGGAATGGAAGAGGGTTATTATGATTGCAGCGCACTTGCGTGGAGGGCGTATAGTAATAAGTGACTTAACATAATGAGTACCAATCTACGCCCGACTCGCAGCAATGGGAAAATACTGATGACCAGAACAAAAAGATAGTGAAGGCGGACTTTCGGATGCAGATATAGGAATATGATGTTTGAACCGGGCGACCTTTTTCTTTATAGGAAGCTTTTGTAAACAATGGAAGATATAGAAATAGCATATATCAGTTTGAAATAATTTTCGGTTACACATTTAATGGCTTTGACAAGAGCAGTAACCCTATGATAGAATTGAATTTAGGCAATAGAAATCAGAGTGATCTAAGAGAAAGCTTTGTAGGTAAACTTCGGAGGTATAAATGGCGTTAGGTTTTTTATATGTTTTCACTATTTTCAGCTTTATGGGCTGGATATGGAGAGTATATATAGTACCATACGTACTATCATTGGGACAATAGTCCTTATTTGGACCTGTCTGTCCGATATATGGAACAGGTGCAATGGGTTGCCACTCTGGTATCGAGATATTTAAGAATGGGTGAAAGCCACGCTGCCATAGATAACTATGCCTCAAGTATATTAGGTAGTGCAGGTGATTGAGTTTGTGACTAAACTGTATGTACTTGAAAAGCTGTTTCACAGTATCGGTGGGACTATAGTGAGTTCCGTTTAACATACAGGGTAGAATCTGGCCCTGCATCCATTGTTTGGTATAGCAGGTATATTTGTGGTAAAATATATGTCTCCTGCTGTGTTTGGACTGTTTATAGATGTTCCTCGCTTGTGATAGAAGAATAGCAATGATATTGATTGCTGTACTTGGTGCGGATTTGGCACTTACCATATCAGGACTTACAGAGCTCGTTAAGAAAATGGAGGAAATGGGTGCAGAATTTGACCGCAGAATGGAAGCTTCTTATCAAGTGATTGAGGAAAAGGGCAGTTTATTACAGAAAAATGAAGTACGAGAAACGCATCTGACAAGGTAAAAAGAATATACGTCTACGATGAGTAAAAGCTCAACAACATGCTCTAAGAAGTATGGAAACAGTTCAGGTCAAATGCGCTGCGAGCTCAAATGGCTGGCAGAGTTAAAGGAAACTATCGGCTTGTTGCCGGTAGTGGAAATAAAAGGGAAGAATAGCGATGAAAATAATGAAGTCATAAAGGCTGAGGTATAACAAGACTCCTGGATGGGATAAATGAGCACGAACGTGTGCTTAGGAATGAACCTGCATCCAGCACGGTGAGATACACCTACTGACCACTGTTTTAGGGTGGCTGCAATGAGTTATAGAATTTTGACAAGATGTTCAAACAACTCAAGATGAAAAGCAGCTGATAAAGAGGAGCATTTTTGCTGACTACTTTTTATGACGATTGGCAGAAAAGCCAAATTCAAAAATCTAAAGAATTTTTCAAGCGTGATGTATGCACCCTAGTTACGCTAGCTGCAATAGCAAAGCGTGATTTTGGAATATAGCGAGAGGAATATAATTAGGAGCCATGTTGGAACTCTTACAGTAATAAAGCTTCCTAAGTGTGGGAGGCTGTTGTTGTTTGTATTGCAGATAAGCTGACATCAGCAAACCGAGACAATACCAGATTCTAAAAAGCTCTTTAGATACGGTGGGGTAAACCTTTAAGGTACCACCGCCATATCTAAGGGCTGATATCGAGTCTAATATAAATACTAAACCGGATAAACCTTCTGTCATATCTCTTTAATCTTGTAGGAAAGTGTAACTCCTCTGTTCTATGCCTCTTTGATCTTGCAAGAATTCTGTTCATAACTATACCAGCATTTTCAAAAATTCACACAGGATAACATGAGGATGTACTGCGCTCCACTGTGTTTGGCTACGACATCACCGGTTCTAAGACTTATCTTAAAGTATGCGGTGAACCTTGACATACTAGTCATCAAAGCTTAGCAAAGTCAGTGCTGAGCGGCTGTCTGCTGAAAGCGTTAGAGAGGCAGAGATAGGTAGAAAGACCTAGACGCTCAAGTCTCCTCTTGGTTAATGGTAAGTTTTTACAAAATAACCATATTCACAGAAGAAAGCACCTTCATCTGAAGAATTCTCCATACTGCTCTTGGATTATAGCAGGTCGGTTCACAGCCTTTTATTATCCATTATCTGGCTGTAAAGTGTCCTAAGCTCGTCTCGATGGATTGACACCAAGCATCTATAAAAGCATATTAGTGGCATTATCATGAGTGGTCAAGAGCATCCTATGGCGGGTCATCTTATATATGCAAGTATAAAGCAGGCAGTGAGAGCTCATCAGGTTATCTATTTCTATAGCTTTAAAATTACGCTTTTATACTGGTGTATCAAAATCATTGTTTCTTCTGAGCAGCTCTGAGGACTTTCCACGGCACTCGAGATACATACTGTGGTACCTTGCACCCTATAGGAATGGTCAAAACCTCTCCGGCAAGCTTAGGGTATGAAATCTCCTGATACAGCTTGAGGGCTTCCATACTCTACTATCTTTTCTTCTCTCGAGAGTGATGCATTTTCAGCATCCTGAATAAGCCCTTCAAATAACTCACAGTCTAGAACTATCTCGAACTCAGGTTCCACGAGATACGCCCCTCTGCTTGAAAGAATATCCCTCTCCTTCAAAGGCGTGGCCAAGCATTTTCCCTAGTGCGAAAAAGCTGATCTTAAGAGCATTCTGCGGGGTGTATTGTTTGTCATCTGACCATAATGAATCCAATAAATCTGGACTGGGCCAGTCGCGAAATTATGATTCCACATAACAATAAAAGCAAAGAAGAATTCACATCTTTTGGAACGATTAATATCATCTGATACTGTCTTTCCGTTATATTCAATGCTAATTTCCTAAAACAGAAATATTCATTTGTCTACTGCTACCTCCCTCTCTGAAACATTCTATATTTAAGTCTATTATACAGTGTATACTGGTTTGTAACCCACGAATTTTGCACGAGTTTTATATCTAATTGTAATATAAAATATGATATAATTACAAATGTAACATAGTTAGTCTTGGAGGATATATGGATAATGTAAAAGTGGTTGTTCTCCTGTAATAAAAGCAGGATGGAGACAGAGGAATATTTATAAGCTTTTATAGATGGAAGAGGAGAGAGAGAGGCTGAGGCAATTATACGGGCTTTAGTTTTTATCAAGAATGCTAGGATTTTCAGATGAAAGAACTTGATGAATTCAGGAATTTCTTGAAAATGAACAGGGAAATATACTAGAAACAGCAAAGACAATCAACCCTTTAGCTGAGATTTTTGGATGAGAAACTGAGCAGTCTTCGTATGATTCCTTGAATTAAATACGCAAAAATAGTATAATGATAATAGTACGATTTTACTAAAGTGAGGTTAATTATGCGTTTCAAATATAAAAAGATAATCATTAAAGTACAAGTTTTCGGTTATGCTGCTTGAATGGTTGTATTTAGCTAAAAATCTGCAGACTTTACAGGCACAAGAAAGTGCACATACTGTTGTAAAGGAGTACTACATCAGTGGTGATAATAGTCATCCCGACTTCACAGCAAGCGGCGCTGCTCGTCCGAGGGAGTGCTTTAGCGGATAGCGGCGTATCAACATCTTCTGCAGCAAAATGATAAGGCCAAAAAGAAACAGATGGCAGTAATAATGCGAGGTATCAGCATGCTTATGAAAAATGCTTATCCTGGAAGTAAATAAGCTGGTAGAGGGTATCTTGAGTCCAGACTTAAAGTGAGATAGGCTGAAATAGCAAGGCTGGTTGACAATGTAAACTATGCAGGCATAGAAGAACTGCCCTAAGATAATGAAAAACTTTGAAAGTATCAAAGCTGGATAGTTGCTACACTGATGGATACCTGAGGAGAATGCAAAGATGGTCTATGCAAAGCTGAAATTAGATAAAGGGCATAGATACCACTGCTTCCAGTATTGACAGCTTTTATGTAAGAGCTGATGAGGGTGGTGATTATAAGATAATCTTATCACCTTTACCTGATGAAGTCATCGGTGATGCTGATATCAAAAGAGATGATGTGGGTGCACTGCTTTCAGATGTAACACTCAGTTTGCACGCGAAATTAAAAAGTGATAGCTTGCTGACTTCTTTTCTAAACTACAGAATGAGAGAGGAGGAAGTAATGAAGAGATAAAAGTATCAGAGCAGTAAGGATGATGCAAAAAGTGCCAAGCAGAAGAAAAGAAAAAGTCAGATAAAAGTCAGAAAGAAAAAGAACACAAAAAGTAAAGAAGAGTAAAAAGAAATAATTATGGTTCGGATAGTATAGGTGATTATATGGAATCAATTAGGATAAATAAATATTTAAGTGAAGCTGGTGTTTTGCTCCCAGAAGGAGGCAGACAAGCTAATCAAAGAGGGCAGGGTATCGATAAATGGAAACCATGCCCTCTTAGGGCGCTCAGTAAGCGAAGGTGATGAGTTCAGGTAGATGAGAACATAATCGTGGGAAGTGCAGAGTCCTTACATAGCTTTCAATAAGCCAAGAGGTATAGTCTGCTACAAAGGGATCCAAAATCGAAAGATGTAAATATAGCAGAATACATCAACCATCCTGAGCGGATTTTTCCTGTGGGTAGGCTTATAAGGACTGCTAGAAGGACTCATTCTTCTTAGCAATGACGGAGATCTTTCTAACAGGATAATGAGGCGGAAACTACCACGAAAAGGAATACAGAGTAGAAGTAGATAAGCCATTTTGACGATGAATTTCTTAAAATGTCAGAAGGAGTACCTATTCTTGACGCTGTAACAAGAAAAGTGTAAACTAAAGCGTGCAGGTAAGACGTCGTTTAATATCGTTCTCTGACAGTGGCCTTAACAGGCAGATAAAGAAGGATGTGCAGTATTTTGGCTACAGAGTGGTGAAGCTAAAAGAATAAGGATAATGGAATATAAAGCGGCTAGGAATATAAAGCTCGTACGTCTGATGTTACCGAAAAAGAAGATAAATGAGCTTTATAAAGGTTGAGGTAGGAGTTATGGATATAAATGCAAAAGCAGAGGATGAAAGAGCTGATGAGAAGTGCTTGATAAGGCAAGGATATTATACAGAAAGTGCTGATTATGAGCAATGCCGAGTATGATGAGCTCTATGACGAACTTGAAAAACCCTGAAAAAGGAAAACGGGCATAGTGCTTTGCAAGAGCCTTACAAAAAGGTGGGTTATAGGGGTGCTAAGTTCTTTGCCTAAGAAAGCTCATAAGGAACCTAGACTTTCTCTTGCAAGACGAAAGTGTCTGAACTGGGAATCTTTCCTCTGGGCGATAAAGAGGGGATCTGCTATGTGGAAGTTAGACAGGCTATCCATAGTTCTAAACCTCATGAAAAATGGTGAGCCTTGTCGAGGCTCTAACAAGAGTAACGGAATAGGAGGGTTGTTACCGAAACAAATGCAAGTTTTGAAAATATCCTCTCTCAACTAATCCCATAAAAGGGGGAGCCCTAATGGTGCGTGAGAGGGCTATAATCAAGTATTCCAGATTTTTAACAGGATAAAATGAAGAAATTACTGGATGTGGCTGAAAAATACAAGAATCCAAGAAAGTCTCTTAGTGGCTCCGGTTAGACAGTTATCCAGAGGGTTACAGCGAGTAGAAATGTAAATTTTGCATAGTATATGAGGACCCGGGAAGAAATTTAAGACAAAAGGGTGGGAAGAGCTTATTACCTTGAAAGTCTTGGTTTCACTGTGGTGACCATCCTCTTGTCAAATTAGAGACAGCCTCAGAGCAGAGGTAAGGACTGATGAGAGAGAATAAAAGCTATGATATCCCGATCTGACAGCTGGTTCTGCAGTTTTAGCGATATAGCATACGGTAACAGCCTTGGAAGAACAGCAAAGTTTCTTAGCATTCCATGCATTAAGTGGGAAGGATGAGACGCTGAAACCATTCTTCGTGAGATAGAGTGGTCTGCTTCAGGACAGGTCTCATCAATCCTGGTAGCTATCTTGGACCCTGTTGAGCAGAAGGCACCACAGTTACAAGGCAGCGTACACAAAATGTAAGCTAATGAGAGGACTAAAAGCTTTGGAGTGGGAGATAAGATTAAGGTATATAAAGCCAATATGATAATCCCTCAGATACTTGAAAACCTTACAGAAAGTGATGCTGAAAGCAAGTGCCAACAACCTGTCCTGTATGTGGTGGAAAAACTGGGCTTAGCGAGGAGAGCTACAGACGCTTTACTGCACTAAATCCTGACTGTATGGCGAAGAGAGATGCAGCTCCTTACGCATTTTGTGAAACTTGAGGATGCTATAGAATATAGCAGGACTTTCGAAATGACCTTGGAGAAGTTTGTAGGAGAGAATATGATACAGGCTGAGTGATGTATTTAAACAGCAGTCATAGAGAAAGATAGTAACTTGGAGGCTGGAGAAAATCATATACATATGTTAAAAACATCGATAAAGCAAGAGAAACTACCACGGTTAGAAGTACTATACTGTCTTGGTATAGCCACTATAGGACTTTCGCCACAGCTAAGCTAGTATGTAGATTCTTTGATGAAAGATGATATGAGAAGATAACAAAAGGGCAAAGCCTGATGAGCTCACCAAGATAGATGTAGAGGTAGGCAGGGTCATCTTGAGATGTTGCAGATTATTTTTAATAAGGATAGAGACCCAGGACTTTGGAACATCTCTCCTGGAGAGTACATATTGGAAATGTTGAGCAAATGCAGATGATGAGGAGTACAGTGGATGCAATAATACGATTTCGGGACTTACTGTAGTTACAGGGTGACGTGGAGAAGTTCAAGAACCGTAGAGAGCTGTCTGACTGTGTTGAGAGTAAAAGTGGAAAGGTAACAGGCTCGATTGCAGTAAGACTGATTATCTGATAAATAATGACCTTACATCTAACTCAGGTAAGAACAGGCAAAGGAAACCTGGAATCAAGATTATAAGCGGAGCTGAGATTTTGGGAACATGGGAAAGTGAAAATAATGCCGATTAAGGTAAAAATAATTTTCCGGCAAAGAAGATACTGGAAGATGAAAATATATTTATATATGGATGAAAACAGGGCTATGTCTCAGGATATCCGCCCGCTCCAAAATCATATACTAAATC
>BNJU01004920.1_pt1 | contig 42394 bp, 56 predicted proteins | sample 8539281 | NCBI WGS metagenome assembly BNJU01 (sample SAMD00202456, study PRJDB9452) | human saliva metagenome | isolation source: human saliva | place: Japan
TATCGCCCACCACTTTATAGTTATTACACCTTTAGTTATGTGTAATATTATTGTTTTATAATCATCTTTAAAATACCGCACTTATCATGCGGTATTTTAGTTTTATAAAAATTACTTATCACTCTTCTCGCGATTATCTTTTTGCAAAGCATTTGGCAGTTTTCAGCCACCGTTTTTCCACCTTTACTCCATGGCTGAATATGGTCGGCCTCCATTTCTTCAATTGCGTAGTGCTCATGACAAATTGGGCAAATTCCTTTTGCTGTTCATAAACTTGGCTTTTTGATTTTTCTGTAAAAGCTCGTAAACTCAACCAACGTTCTTCACCCGTTAAAATATATTTATAAATTCCAGATTTTTAGTAACTTCATCATCTTTTAATAATTCAACAATTTGATTTTTCAATTTTAGTAGTATCAAAAATTTTTCTCTACTGAATTTATTATAGAGCTCACCCCAATTAACACCTTTCATTTTCTTTGCGATAATTCACAAATGTCATTTTCACCCAAGAAATAACATTTTGAAAATATAACCAAAAGCTCGTTTGCGTTTTGCTTTATTCTGATTTTTCAGACATATATTTTTCAATTTCACCGTTTGATATCCAATCGAGGGCAGCTTCAAGATAATCTTGCTGAATTGGTGAACCGTTCAAATAATCTTTTTGCTAAATTCCAAGCTGGACAATTATTTTTTACTAAAAATACTCTTTTGCATGCGTCAGCCATTCACCAGTATAAACAGCATTACGAAGTTCCTGATCTGTAAAGTTTTTCTCCTGCAATATTTATAATTTTAAACCAGTCAAGTTTTTCTTTATCATTACCTTCACAAAAATAAATCATCAACTCATAATTTTCAATCTGCTCTTTTTCAAAAATCTGTCAAATTAAAAAAATTTCCGCCGATTTCCTTCATCCAAAATTGAGAATTTATTATTTAAATATTCACAAATTGAAATTGTTCGTTGTTGCCCATCTAAAACTTCAAAAAGTTCCGTCAGAATTTTTACCCAATACATCACATTTAGCGGAAAACCCTTTCGAACCGTATCAATCACAGCATTTCGTTTGCGATCATCATAAACAAACTCTCGTTGATATTTTGGGCGAATATTTAACTTTCCACCAAAAACCAGCAACACCTTCTTCATTATTGTTTCGATAGCCTTCAAAAATATCTTTGATTTTTTTATTTTTATGAAGTTCAATTTTCATAATTATTTACTCACTTTCTTGTTCTTTATGAATAGCCTTTTAAAAGTTTCTTTTCCATTCAAATACGAACTTCTACCATACACTCCATCTTCGTCTTGACCAACCCAACGATTAGAACCTATCAATTCAAATTGATCTGGATTAAATTTATCAAGAAAAGTAATCGGTACACCCATAACACCGTCATAATCTTGCGGAATATCAACAACTTTCGAAACTTCAATTGCGTCATAATTATCATATTTTTGGAAATTCTTCAGCGGTATATTTTTTTATAAAATCAACTCTTGATGGCGTTTATCTGTTTCAAGATTCGTAAAACCAAGATATTGCAGGAACTTTTTCCGTACTTTACGCCATTTTCTATACGACTCCATTTCTCATAACTATCACTTAAAGCAAACTCCATAGTTTTATTAACATCATAACCAAGCCAAATTTTATTTTCTTTTATTAATTTAAAAATCTCTTTATAGGTGATTGAGTTATTATTTCCCATAATTAAAAATCGCTTTCCATATTCAATCAATTGAGCAATATATTCTCTAAAAAGTGAAAACGGTGGATTAGTTATGATTATATCGGCTTCTTTTCAATAGTTCAATACTCTCTTCATTGCGAAAGTCTCCGTTACCCTTAAGTAGAGTTTTCTTAGCACATTCAGCAGTTATAGCGCCATCTTCGATCATTTCTTCTGTTAATTCTAGCTTATAAGTTGGCTTTTCAGCATCATAATGAGTAGTCCAGCTTTTTAAGTCAAAAACTTGAAATTATTCGCAAAATACAAGAAGAAATTACTACTTTCAGGGTCATCACAATTACAGTAAATTATTTTGCCATAAAATTGATCACGATATCTTTCACACTCTTTTTTTCAATATTATCGTATTGTGTGTAAAATTCATCATTTTTGACCTTTTTGCTCGTGTGAGATTTTTATTCGCCACGAAAAACCTTTTCTATTTTTGGCGAAAAATAAACATCAAATAAATAGAGCGCCCAGCTGAGGGCGTCTATAAACTTGATGTATTTTTCAGAAACTGAATTTCACAAATTCTCCCAGACTGGGAGCTCTATTTACGAAAATCCAGCAACAAAAAAATCGCCGAAAATACATTTTTAAATTGTTTATAGACATCTCAATATTATCATACTTCACCTCTTTTTTTCAATCACTACATATAGCGTTATATTGTTTTTAGTTTTGCACATTTTCTAAAATCTTTTTCCACAAGATAGTTTTTGGCTTTTTGAAAAATTTTTATTTATCTGATGATATATTTACTTTAAGTTTTGTTCGCCTTATCTTATTTGACTTTTCGCGTGAAATGTTTTAATTATAAAAATATGTTTCTTAGCAAAAAGCGAACAAAAATTTTTAATCTTTGAAAATTAGCATCTTTATGGTTATACTTGAACTTTTTCACAAAAGCGTTAAAAATAAAAACGAGGTTGAATTGCGAAAAAGTTCAACCAGGTTTGGGCGTAAAAATCGGAAATTCTCTAGTATATTATCTGTTAGGTTCTCTATCTCTTCTTTTCGTTACCCAAACAACGACGCACTTTTAGTAAGATTTAGGAAAATCTTACAAATGTCCCTACATTAGGCGGTCGAAGTGGCCGCTTTTTAATCTATATAAAATTTCACGATCAAAAATAAGCACCCTTTTAGAGTGCTTTTATTTTTTTCTTTTTTCAATGCTCGCCTTTTTAGCTTTTTCCGCCTTAGCGCGCTCAACATCTTCAATTCGCCCCTTCTCAGTAACATCAAATTTATCAAGATATTTACCGAGTGCTAATCGAGTTTGTGAATACGCTGCAGCTGCCGCATTATAACAGATTGAAGTTGCAGGCATATAAACCCACTGTGCAACCATCCAGAAAGAACGACGTTTTTTTATATCGTTCTGGTCGTGGTGGTAGCATCTTTAAGCTAATTAAAATTGTGATAAAAATACCAATTGTTGCAATTTGTTGAAGTGTACTAATAACGTTCGGCAATTGATGAACGATCACACTACGAGATGATGCCGCATAAACAATAAGCGGAACCCAACCTCCAAAGGCAGCCATTGGTGATTGAAATACGGCCGTAACGTGACCATCAATCAAACGAATTAATTTCATTAAACCATCGACAAGTGGAACATTTCGATTTTTTGAAAAATACAAATTCGCAACGTAAGGAATATCGCTTGCACCATACATCCAACGACGAAGTTGGATAAATTGGGCTTTTAGTGTTTTTGGTAAAGTTTCACTTAGAACCGCATCTTGATAGATTGGCACACGAATTGGCACAACGTAATAATCACCACCAAAATGGAAATAACTGCGCCAGAATTGATGCCCATCCTCAACAATTGTGCGGGTTGACCAAAAATCCATTTCAACCAACGCATCTAGAGGTTGAGAGTGCGAGGCAAAATTTCGTAAAAGGTGTGGCCGCATTGTTGAAACAATATTCCAGAATGAATTACCGGTTGCAACCACGCGCATTGGCGCTGGAACATCCCAAATATTATTCAAAAACAATGAAACCGGCTGATATGATAACTTTTTACGATCTTCATGGACAACAAATTCATAGGTTGCAGCAGCAAAATATTCTTTATGCGGTTTATTATCACTGTCTAAAGTTGTAACAAGCACATTCTCGAAAGGAATTTTATTGTCTTCGCAATATTTTTGCAATGCTCGGCCAGCAAAAGTGATATTTCCACCCTTTCCAACAACCTCATTCGGTAAGTTTTTTGGATGTTTTACAATTTCGAAAGCACCAAAACTTTTCGAAAATTCTTTTTTAAGCCGAATTGCGGTTTTTTCAATACCTTCACCACCGCGTTCCTCATAAGCCAGGAAAATTAAAAAGATTTTTAGCGTCATAATTTGAGGCCAAAACAGATTTAATTGTCGGTTGAATTACTTCATAAGGTTCGTTATAGGCAGCAATGATCACAGCATTTTTTACCGAGAAAGGATCCGGAAAAGCCTCTGGTCTATCTATAATGTCATGCAAATTTTTGAATATGCTGTTTAAAATCATATTCCTTGCTTTTTTTCCTGATTTTTATCTTCTCAAGCGCTTTTTGGATTTTTAAGTTCAGAAAGTCGCTTATTCCAATTAACCTTTTGAGCTTTTTCAATTTGTATGTGCCCTCGTTATCATTCGGTAAGCAATTCCGATTGCTTTAACTAGAAGAGTTGTGATAATTGTTAGAAGATAGACCGAGGCCAAAAAAGGTGAAAAAGAACGAAAAGTATAAACATTAAAATAATTGCACCAAAACTTAAAAATGCTGGCAAAAATCTCAAAAAGCGATACTTTATAGTTCGTTTACCTAGCGGGATTTCAATGTCAATCTTTTTGTTTCTTCATTAGTTTGGAATCTCTCGAATTGAAGCGCCAATAATAAACATACTAGCAACCATTAAGGCAACGCTTAAGACCGCAAAAAGCAATAGCAACACGACGACCAGAAACGTTATAGACTTTCGCAATCAAAATATTATGAATAAAAAGCAACAATTAATCCAAAAATGGCTAAAATAATACGATACACCCAAGAATCTTTTATAAAATTCACTGGTACCAAAAAACGGTATATCGAACATTTAATAAATAATCGTATGATTTTTACATTCAAAAATCATGAAAATAAAAATATAATTCCCTGCTAAAAATACCGAAACCATTGCTAATAGCATTCGACGATCTTTTGATGATTGGTTTAAATAAATTAGTTATTGTTTTCATAAGAATAAAAATTATTTGGAGCCGATGAGCAGGATTGAACTGCTGACCCTACGCGTTACGAGTGCGTTGCTCTACCAACTGAGCTACATCGGCATATGCTAATATTATAGCACAAACTTTTTGAAAAATAAACTAAAAAGGCCTTGATTTTTATTCTCGAAGTCTGATAGAATTGTATTAGTCTAGCGATGCGCTCGTGGTATAGCTGGCCTAGTACGCCTCCCTGTCACGGAGGAGATCGCCGGTTCGAATCCGGTCGGGCGCGCCAATTTAGACTTTTAAAAATCGCTTTTCGAGCGTTTTTATTTATTTTTAAAAAGATACCTGTTTTTCACGGGTATCTTTTTATTATAGACTAATCAACCTTGATATATTTTTAACCTTACCTTCTTTTTCAAGCTTTTTCTAGCTGTGAATTAAACTCGGTAAACTTAATTTTTATCGATTCATAACTAATCTCATTGTCACTTTTTTCGATAAGTTTTACGATATAGTAGCCATCACCAGCGTTCGAGATGAATGGTTTCGAAACTTCGCCAACATTTAGCTGTGAAGCCACCTTCGAGCGACCGCCGTCAATATTTGTTTTTTTCGAACTTTTTCCAGGTTTATTATATTCAATCTTATCACCAAACTGCTCAGCAGCCTTTGAGAAATCATTCGAATTATCGTTCAAATATTTTTCACAACTTCATCTCTAGTAGTAGCAGCATTTTTATCGATTTCTGCAGTAACTTTTCGGCGAAGGAGTGGAAGCTCAATAAACATTCGACGATATTCGCTTGGTGAGAGACCGTAGTTATCGGCGGCAATTTTATATAATGCACTTTCAGTAAGTTCGGTATTTTGAGTCTTTCGCTGAGCATCAAAAGCTTCGTCAATCTCTTTCTCTGAGACAGAAATTCCCATTTCTCGGGCTTTTTTCTGAGCATAAGCATTTGCAATTGCATTTTTCATTGCCTTGTTTTTATTTAAAACTGAAAGAGCCTTTACATTATTAGCACTTTCAATTTCATCTTTTTTAGCATTCGCAATTTGCATATTTGCACGATATTCCATTAAATAGTCGCGATAAAGTGCGTTCTCGCCATCAACATTCGCAACTGGAAATGGTATAACAGTTGTAAAACGATAGATAAATTCACCGGTATTTTGCGCTTTATATAGTTGATACCACAGCAGCCCTGAACCAGTAATTAAAATCACCAAAGCAATAATTAAAGCGTTCCCAACCAATCGGTTTTTGCTATATTGGACAGGATATTTAAATTTTTACCTTTTGTTTAAAAATTTTCCTTACGTTGTCTTCTTCAAGTGTTGTGTTTGTAATTTTTGCAACTTGAGTTTCTTGAGTATTTGATTTTTTTCAAAAATCTTTTTCTTCAAACTCTTTCGCTTTTTTCTTTAAAAATTCTTCATCTTCCTCCTCTACTTCAACTTTCGAAATTGCATCTTGAAGCCTATTATAAACATCTTCTGGGTGTTCAACATTTTTAATCTCTAAATCTCCCACGATTGTAAAAATATTTATTGTTCCAAAATGGAAAATATCGCCAAAAAATCCTGGAATTTCGAAATTAACACTTTGGATTTTTGAAAGCGGTAAATCCATCATTCTTCTTCCAAAAAATCCTTTTTGCGTAATTTGACGAATGCGCTGATTCGAAACAATATAGATTGAATAATACCACAGCATAAAATGATACAAAAACAGCATAAACCCAACCAGAAAACCGCCGCAAGCAACCCAAAGCGCATTCATTAGATTATCTGAAGTTAACATAAAAAAAGTCGGCAAGCAAGAAATTGCAAAAACGCCCAAAAAGAGGTAAAAACCTTTGCGCATCGCAATAATATACTTGAAACATAAAGAGAAATTCTTCGCCTTCTCTTTGACCTTTAAAAATTTGTTCTTTCATAAATAAAATCAGTGGTACCCCCGGATAGGAATCGAACCTATAACCTTTTTCCTTAGGACGGAACTGCTCTATCCAATTGAGCTACCGAGGCTCACTTCTCTATTTTAACAGATTTTTACAAAAATAGCGAGATTTTAACGCGTAAATTTTTCTCGAGGTGAATGATAATCGTAAATTTCGTGATCAGCGAACCAATGTTCAATTTCCTGTTTCGCTTCTTCAACACTTCCCGATGCATGAATTAGGTTTGGAATTCCAACATTGTGTTCATCCGCATAACCAAAACTCATATGCGAATAATCTCCTCGAATTGTTCCTGGAAGCGCAGTTTTTGGTTCGGTTCCGCCAACAAGTTTTCGCACCAATTCAACCGATTCAACACCTTCGAGAACCATCGCGATCACGGGTCCTTGTGTCATAAATTCCAACGCCATATCAAAAGCTTTTTCGCCACGGCGTGTCACCATTTTTGCCAATTCCTTCATAATGTTTATGATAATGCTCTTTTATTTGGGAAGATCATTTTTGTGCCGATAATTTTTAAGCCAACTCTTTCGAAACGTGTTAAAAATTTCGCCCACAATTCCACGCTGAACCGCATCGGGCTTGAACAAAATTAGTGTTCGCTGAATCAACTCTTTCGACATAAAAATCCTCCTTAAAGCTTATACTTAAAAATTATACTCTTTTTTTCGAAAAATGCTATAATAAGATTATGTATATTTCTGAAGGAATTGAAGATTTTATTGAGTCGCTCGAAGTTGAAGGTGGCCGTTCGAAAAACTGCCGAGAATTACCGGCTATATTTAGAGCGCCTTGTGGAATTTTCGGGGATATTCCTGTTAAAGAAATCACTTCTGAACTTGTTCGAAAATATCGCTTTGTGGCTTAATCGTTACGAAAATGATTCTGGCAAAAGTTTAAGTAGAACTACCCAAGCGTATCATCTTATCGCGCTCAAGATTTTTAACTTACCTTTCGCGTCGAGATATTAAAAGCTCTTGAACCCTCAAAAATTGAACTACCAAAAATTGTTAAACCACAGGTAAAATTTTTTTGCACTACGAAGAAATTGAACGTTTAATTTCGGCATTCCGAATGAAACTGAAAGCGACTTGCGTGATCGTGCAATTATTGAGCTACTTTTTTCTAGTGGACTCCGTGTTTCAGAACTTGTAAGTTTGAATCGTGGAAGTATCAATACAAAACGGCGTGAGTTTACGGTTCGCGGAAAAGGAAACAAAGATCGCCCAATTTTTATTTCGAAAAAGGCCGCCGAACATATTGAAAATTACTTGCAAGCACGAGAAGACAACCTTCAACCCTTGTTTTTGAATTATTCGAAAACGCTATAAAAAACCATCAACAGATGGAAATTACCGCCGAATTACTGCCCGCTCAGTCCAGCGAATGGTTGAAAAATACGCGCGCCTAGCAGGAATCACAAAGCACGTTTCCCCACACACAATGCGCCACTCTTTTGCAACAGATTTACTCGTGAATGGCGCTGATTTACGCTCAGTTCAAGGCATGCTTGGACACGCAAGCATCGCAACAACACAAATTTATACACACATTACCGATCAACATTTGAAAGAAATCCACGAGCGATTCCATAGTGAAACAGAATAAAAAGCGACTTTTGAAAAGCCGCTTTTTTATTTACCTACCAAGAGTTCTTACAGTGAGTTCGAATTTATTAACTGCGCAATAGTTGCTTTTTAACATTCCCCTCACAGTTTCTACTTCCAGCATTCATTCGAATATCATTATTTGGTGTACCTAAAACATAGGCAATATTTATAATCATTTGATTTGAAGGCCGATTAATCAAATTACCGCCTGAACTAAACGATATGCTATGAAGTTGAAGGTTAACTTCACTGTTGCTTAAAATTTCAGTAACGGTATTGTCACGAGGGACATTTCTCCAAACAGTACTTTGGGCATTATCTGAACAATAGCTTTTTGCAGTATCACGAACTTTAATAAACCGAATCGGACTATTATCTCCAGAGTGGACAATCAATGCACCCGGGCCTTCAAGATTCGTATTCCATAAATAACTCACCGACCCAGTACAAAATGCACCCGAACCGCCAACTACCCTATAGTATTCATTGCTATTATTTCGACCATCCCAACCATCGAGGATAGATGTCGAATTGAATGTTTTTGTTAAATCTGCGTTAATTGTTCGAGAAGTCGCATTTAGATCTTTATAGGTTGTTCCACGCGTAATGGTATTTGTCATTTGGATAATTAAACCCGCAACTGAAAGTAGCAAAAAAGCAATCACGCCCATTGCGAGCATTAATTCCATAATTGTAAAACCTTTTTTAGTTCCTTCTTGGATCATATAACCTCACAATCGTTCCCAAGCGTTGTATTGACATTACTTCCCGGTGCAGACCAACAAGCACGGATATGAAAATCATAATAATTTGTATTGGCAAGGTGAACTTTTTCAACCCAAACACCTTCAGCCCGACTATAACGAGCGCTTGGATCCGTGATTGCATTTGAATCTGCATCAGTACCATAGGCTATTCGCGGATAAGTTACTGCATTAGTTATCGCTTCGCTATGATAAGATAAATCGTTGCGCGAAAGCACAAACGCACTTGCACCACGAGTACACGTATCGAGCGGAGTGGCCGAACCTTGTACATCTGCAGTTAGCTGATCTTGCCAAACCCGAGCCGCCACACCAGTTACAGCTCCCCCATCAGTACGAAACTCCGAAACATATGCCGCGTTCGCAAAACGCAAAGCTTCAGCTTGCGAATCCATTGTGTTACGCGCCATTGTTAGCTGTAAACTTGCTAAAGCTCGCGACATTCCGTTGTTCATTGTTGATAGCCCTATCATCATCACTACAGCAAAAACTGCCATGGCGAGAAGAACTTCAACCAATGTATCACCTTTTTGAATTTTCATTATAAGTGCACTCCATCAATTATTACATCACTAAACTGAGACCTACCGTTAAAATCACTACCACAAGAAGAGCCGTTTGGCCCATCTAGAGGCGCAATTTCAACTGAAGATGCTGAAGGACCGATTCTAACAATCTTGTTTCTATCGCCGAAAAAGTTAAATCCACCAGACCACCACCTATTACCATCCGCATTAGCAGGTCGAATACAGATATTCACCGTTTTCCTATCAGTGACAGCCCAACCCTGATGAATACTCATATCTCGAAAGCTTGAAATCACACCCTGGTTATTGAGACTACCGTTATGGATAGTACCTGAAGTACCAAAAACAGCAATCGAATTATCTAGTGGCGACCGTAAAATTAAAATACCAGTAACAGTATCCAGTGGGTGCCATGTGGTGCCAGCAAAAAAATATTCGCAATAGGTGCGTCCCCACTAAACCGTCGGGTATTTCCTGAAACTACTCGATTATCGGTAACATTCTTAAATTGCGCACGCCATTGAAGTTCCATATTTTTAGGGCCATTAATTTGGTTAACTCCCCCATCTAAAACAAACCTTGTAGCTCTTAGGGCGTCATATTATTGTTACAAGGACCGTTACAATCTCGATTAATATTAATATCTCTACCAATTACATCATAAACTTGATAGCTACTTTGACCGATTGTTGCATTCTCATTCCCAACTATAACTCTACCATCAAAGAACGAGATATTTACCTAAAACTAACACAATCGCTCGCACCAGTTGAAGCACCGCCATTATTACTACTAATGCTAATATTAGCACCGTTTGTATTACAATTGATTCGTTGGTTTTTGTCGTTTGTTTGGTTTTTCGACATCACTAAAAACTCCCTGAATATCTGATTTAAAAAGTATTCACAGAATCGTTATAGAGCTGGCGTTCAATATTCGCATTCCAGCCAACTAGCATTGTCACCAGCATCAAGCCCGAGATACTAACAATCAACATTACCTCAATAATTGTAAAAGCTTTTTCGTCTTTAAGTTTTTCATAATTACTCCTATTATACCATAAGCTTTTTAATTTTACATAATAAAAATTGTAAAAATTAATAAAAATTGTTGGAAGATTAACAAAATCAATGTAGCCAAAATCATGGCTGGACCAAAAGGAATTCTTATTCCCCTGTTTAACTTTTTAAATTGCAGAATTGATTGGAACAGCGCAAAAATTAAAACCAACAAAAATTCGAAAGGAATAGTAAAAGCATCGCAAAGATTGGCTGATTCGGTAAAAGAAAAATTAAACCGATTGTCTAAAATCAATCGCCGCCACCAACCCATTCTTCTTTCGAAATTTTGGCCAGTACAAAAATAAACTAGCGGAAAAAGTGCCATTGAAACTGCAATAAATGCAGAGAAAAATTAAAAACCATTTGTAGTGTTAGCAAATGCCGTTGCCCTAATAAATGAATGCAAGAAGATTAAAAATCCAGATGACTTTGGTCGGTAGGAGCGACCATTTGCATCATAAATAAACATAATTGCGAGCCGGAATAAACGCCAAAAACAGAATCAAAGTCGAAATAATCCAAAAAGTGAAAAATCCTGTTGTAGATAATGGGTTAAAAACTAGGAAAATAATTTCAAAAAGTGCGAACATTGAAACTTCAGTTAAAATTCAGTTGCACCAAATTTTGAGCGGCATTTACGGCATTTTTCCACCAAAGTGAAAGCCAAGAGATAATCGGAATTAAATCATACCATTTTAGTTGATAGCCACAATTTAAACAATGCGAACGATCGTTTTTTGGGCTAACCGAAACAAGCGAGCGGAGTGTTTTCCATTCGACGGCGTCGATTTTTTCGCCAGAAGCTTTTTCATCTTGAAGCTGCTTGGCACGTAACCTGCCAAACTGAGCTACAAGCAAAACTGCCAAAAACAGCACCGAGCGCCCCAAAACATAAACTTAATAGAAAAATTCTCCACTCTCCTTTTCGAAAATTAAACTTTTTGTAACTAATGAGTAGATTGGGAACAAGATTGCACCAATCAAACCACCGGCCATTAATGCCATTACAACCATCAAGATAGGTTCAATCAAAGTTGAAATTGCTTTAATTTGTTCGTCTAGTTCGTCTTCATAAACTTGAGCCGTTTTGCCAAGCATTTCATCGATTTTACCAGATTGTTCGCCAATATTAATCATTTGTGGAACCATATCCAAGATGTAATCCTTACCTTTTAGTGATTCAGAAAGACTTTTACCACCCTGAACGAGCTTAGCGGCGTCATCAACACTCTTCTTAACAACAACGTTATTCATCGCATCGCCACAAATATTCAACATATCAAGCATTTGAACGCCAGTTGAAAGCAAAAGCTGACCAGTTCGCGTGAATCGAGCCATATAAAGCTTTCGAAAAAGCGGGCTAAATAGCGGAACATTCAATTTGAAGTTTGCAGCGAATTTAATTCCTGGTTCAGTTTTAAGATATTGACGGAAGAAATACCCACCAATACCAGCGATAATAATGACAAGCCACCAAAAATTAATCATAAAGTCTGAAATACCTATAAGGATTTCTGTTGCCATTGGCAAAGTTTGGTGCATATCTTTATAGAGCTGTTTAACTTGTCACAACTTGAACCATCATGAAAGCCATCACAAGTGCAATAACTACAAGCACAATAATTGATAAGTTAAAGTCTCGAATTTTTACTCATCATTGCAGCATCTTTTTCTTGTTGTGTTGCAATACGGCAGAAGAGATTCGTCAAGTGTTCCCGACATTTCACCGGCAGCAATCAAGGCAAGATAAACCTTATCGAAAACTTCCGGAAATTTCGAAAAAGCATCTTTCAAACTCGAACCACTCTCAACAGAAGCTAAAATTTCATCAATAACTGAACGCATTTTTTTATTTTCAGTCTGTTCTGAAATTGTTCAAGAGCTTGGCCATGTGGCAAACCGGCACCAATCAGAGTGGCAAACTGACGAGTGAAAAATAATTTTGTATCTTTTAGTTGTAATTCGGTTTTAAAAATCGGTTTAGCGGATTCTCTTGACCAACTTCATAGATATCATCTTGAAGAATATACCCTTGATCAATCAAAGCTTTTCCGGCAGCGCGTTTGCATATCTGCCGAAATTTCACCCTCAACAATCTTTCCAGTAACCTTATCTTTTACTTTGTAAGAAAATTTTTCATTTTAGCTCTCATTAATCTTTCAAATTCAATCAAATCAACTGCGAACTCACGCGCATCATCATAAGTTACCACACCAGATTGCACAAGCTAACAAGCGTACGATCCATTGTCTGCATCCCCTGGTCTCCACCAGTTTCGGGATTATTGTATCAGGGTTGGTGAGATTTACCTTCACGAATAATATTTTCGAATTGCAGGGTTTGCAACCATAACTCAGCCGCGACAACCTCGACCACCACCGATCGCAGGCACAAGCCGTTGAGCACAAATTCCTTGAATAATGTTTGCAAGTTGTGAACGAATTTGAGGTTGTTGATGTGGCGGGAAAACGTCGATCATACGATCGACAGATTGTGAAGCGGAGTTGGTGGAAGAGTCGCAAACACCATTAGCGTCCAGCTTTCGCAATTGTAATCGCTGCAGAAATAGTTTTCGAGATCACGCATCTCACCAATCAAAAACAACATCTGGGTCCTGACGAAGTGCACTTCGAGTGCAGCCGAGAATGAATATGTATCATAATGAACTTCACGCTGAACAATTGCAGAGCGTTTTGATTTGTGTGTAAATTCAATTGGGTCTTCAATTGTAATGATATGCTGAGCTTTTTCGTTATTGATTTTATCAATCAATGCAGCCAAAGTTGTTGACTTACCAGAACCTGTTGGACCTGTAACCAAAACTAATCCTCGTGGGAAATCCGCAAAGGATTGAATGACTGGTGGCATACCTAGCTCTGCAATTGTTTTAATTTGATTCGGAATCAAACGCAATGAAGTGCTAAATTTCCGCGCTCATGAAAAGCATTCACACGAAAACGACCAAGATCGCCAAAAGCGAAAGAAAAGTCGAATTCTTTATCTTTGATCAAGATTTTTTGTTGATCGTCGTCAAGAATAGCAAAAACTAACCGTTCAACCTCTTCAGCATTTAGCGGGTTATACCCTGGGAATGCCGTCAAAACACTGTCCAAGCGCATCATTGGTGGCAAAACCAACTTGTAAATGAAGGTCGCTCGCATTTTTTTCGAACGATTTCTTCAAGTAAATTTCAATTCTTAAATTTTTGATTCATATTTCTCCCTTTATGCGCTATCAGACGCAACCCCTGTTTACTTCTTCTATTGTAGTGATTCCTGTTAATGCTTTGAGATAACCATCTTGGCGCATTGTAATCATTCCCTCGCTGCATCGCAACTTTTTGAACCCTCATGTGAAGTTGCGTGCTTAATGATCAACTGCTGAATCTCTTCTGTCACCTCCATAACCTCATACAAACCTGCACGACCTTGATATCCACCTGGTGTTTGTGGCGTATCGCGACCTTTCACAAGAGTATAAGATTTTTGATTTGCGAGCGGTAGATTTTTATAACCAAGATCGGCAGAAACTCTTTCAACTTCTTCTGGGTTTTTGGCAATAAATGACCAACGGTTTCGATAATACTTTGCGTTTGAAGTGGTGAAGATTGGTAAAGTGTTTCTTTTTGGCGCAACTCGACGCACCAAACGCTGACCAATAATCGTATTCACCGTTGAAGCAATCAAGAAGGGTTCGATTCCCATATCAATCAAACGCGGAAGAATTCCGGCAGCAGAGTTGGTGTGCAATGTCGAGAAAACCAAGTGTCCCGTAAGCGCCGCTTGCACGGCTAAGTTTGCAGTCTCACCCGTCACGGATTTCTCCAACCATCACAATGTCCGGGTCAGACGCAAAATGGAACGAAGACCAGCAGCGAAAGTTAGACCAACTTCGGCGTTCACCTGAATTTGATTAACTCCATCCATCTTATATTCAACCGGATCTTCAAGTGTAATAATATTTACCGAATCATCTTTAATCTTTTTAATCAAGGCGTAAAGCGATGTTGACTTACCAGAACCTGTTGGACCAGAGGTCAAAACCATTCCATTTGGCGCCGAGATTCCTTTTAGGATTGTTCGAAGCGCTCGACCGGCATAACCCATATCTTCAAGATTAAATGAGTTACCTGTTTTGTCAAGCAAACGAATCACTACCTGCTCACCCCAAACAACTGGAGAGATAGCGATACGAAGGTCGACTTCTTTTCCGTCAACTGCCACAGCAAACTGACCGTCTTGCGGAATTCGGTGATTCATCGATCTTTAAATTCGAAAGAATTTTAATTCGTGAAATCAAAGCTGGCTCAATCGCTTTCGGAAGATTCATTATCTCACGCAAAACGCCATCGATTCGACAGCGAATTTTTAGAGATTTCTCGAGCGGCTCGATGTGAATATCGGATGCTTTCGCACGAACTGCATATTCCAAAATTGTATTTAACGCCTTTGAGATTGGCGAATCTTGAACAATCGTCTGAACTTGACGCTTCGATTCCGCTTCAGCCTGTTTTTGTGCATCAACATTTCAGCTCAAAAGCATCAACACCCGAAAGGTCTCGTTTTTATATTGATCCAAAACATGTTTTAATGGAGTTTTGGCTCGCCATAAATACTTTTAGAGGGCGCTGAATTAAACTCGAAAGATAATCGACAGCCTGAATATTTGTCGCATCAAGCATCGCTACGGCGATTCTTCCCTGTACTTCCAGCGATCGGCACGGCCATATTTCTTTCTGCAATATCAACACTAATTAAATCGAGCTGTTTCTTGTGGAATGGTCGTATTTTCAAGATTCACATATGGAATTCCCGGATACGTGAGAGGTCGCATGAACAAGGATTTCATTATCTAGAAGTTTGTGCTCAATCATATGCGACATTAGAGACTGATTATTCAAACCAGCCTCTTTCATAGCCAACTCAATTTTAGATTCTTGAACAACGCCCTCTTCTACAAGCGGAGTTTTGCAAGCTCATCTTGAATATCGTTGGTTAGTAATGTCATTATATTCCTTCTAAAAATTATTATTTTTAATTATTGTCCGATATTAACTTGAACCGTTGGGTATAGCGTCATCATTAAAGATTTCATTGCTCGGTTCAAACATATTCCTTAGAAATTGGTTTGGTTGTTTTTAACTTCATAGCTTTGTTCGCTAAAAACCTACCTTTGTGCAATCGGAGTTAATCACAAGATATGACACAAGAACGCTTCAATGCGGCAATCAAAACAATCATTGCGATATCAGTTTTTCATTATTTTGATCCTCCTGATGTTGTTGTTGAGTTGGTCTGCGTGCCAGTTCCGCTTGTAGTTGTAGCTGGATTTGCAGCATCATCAGCTTTAACTTTAGTGCTATCAAGTGTCATTACATATTTAGGATAGTAATAAGACTTTAGCGCTAAGCGTCAAAGTAAACTTATTTATTGATCGTTCGAATTTAAAGCTTGTAACATTAATAGCACGAATAGATTTTCTCCATCTTCTGGAAGAGTATTAACTATATTGTTATAAGCTCGCAGTTTCTTTGTTCTTAATATCTTCAGCGATCCTTCATTTGGGAAAAGAGGCGAAATTGATGCCGTAAATTGGATATCTTTTTACGCCTCAGGGATATTGTTGCTCTCGCTAGATACCGAAGATTGAAGATGAAGCACTTAAACTATTCGAATCAGAGTGATTCAATGTTGAATGCATCGAGCGTCACACCATCGGAAAAAGATTCTCTTCTGTAAAGCTGAGCCAGGCCTGAAGCATTTTGCTATCAGGAAGCGCATCAGCAATAACACGCAAACCACCATCATCATGACATTTGATTTTAGATTTTTCTCATTTAGGCTCTCGTTGGTCTCTAAGGACCCTAACGCTCTTTTCAGATCATTAATGTTTTCGATATTCTGCGTAATTGTAGAAATGCTCTTATCTTGCTCAGTCAAAACTTTGATATTAAAGCTGTAAATTCTAAAAAGATAAATCATTCCGACCACCGATGCACCAGCAATCAATGCTGCACCAGCAACAACTAAAAACATCGTTTGATTTGCTTTATTAATAGCATTTCGCTCAAAAAGCTACTTCTATTCTCACCCATTATTTATTCTCCTTTTCAGAGTCTTTCTTTTGAGCTTTGCGTAAAGATTCAGCAGGAATTTGAACTGTCGAGTCTGTAAGATTCTTCTTTCCAAGAGATTTAATTGCAAAATCTTTTTGATGAGAATTTTATATCCTCGTTAATCTTAAAGTTTGACGGCGAAACGTAGAATATTCTGACCTTGATCATTACACCGATTGAACTTTCGTTCGAACAACAGAACCTTCTTCAGCAAGCTTGACAGATATCAGCATTGCTTTGATATCTGATGATTTACATTTGAATCACCACCATTATAGATTACCTGCATGAATATTTAATTGTCTTAATGAAAGCTTCAAGAGCGGTAAATCTGTTGCTTGTTTCCCTTCAATCGAAACTATGCGTGTTCCTGGGTCGTAATTTATTGATGAAAACTTAACTTCATTTTCACCAGTAGTCTTGATTGCTGGAATAACTGCACTAAGCAATCGCGAAACATTTGGAGATGCTTCACGAATCTTCTGAATAGCATTAAGCTGATTTCAGCGTTGCTGCAGTTTCACCATCTGAATTTTTGCATATCGCTAAATTTGCTTGAGATTTCGTCCTTTTTCAAGCCCATACAAAATCTGTTGACCTTGAGTAACCAAAAACAACAAAATTACACCGCCAAGCATTTAGCAGCACCAATGATAATAGATGCGAAAGTAACAATATTTCGAGTCGTTGCGCTTTAGAAGATCGCGCTAACATCTGGTAAAGATTAATTTCAACCATATTATTTATTGTTCCTTTCTGCATAAACCAATTGCTACGGCAAATTCATTACCAACGCTCGCAACCTGTTGTTGGTATTTTGCTGGGACATTGACATTTTGAATGGGTTAGCTGAATATGACTGAATTCCTGTTTTCGAAGAAACATATTCAGGGCATTTGTGGTACAATTCCAGAATAACCCGAAAGCGCAATCGACCCAACTTGAACATTTTGATATTTTTGTCCCAAGAATTTAATAGACTTAGCAATTTCTTGAACAAAATTTTCAAGCGTAATTTCAATAGCATGAAATACCTGGCCTCAAGCTTATCTTGAGCAAGACCAAATTTCATAATGAATTGTCGTGCTTGGTCTTCTTTAATATTCAAGTTTTGTGTTGCAGATTTAACTAGGCTCGAAATACCTATTGAATTGTTCGGACAAGCCTTGCGTACCTTGATCACAATCGATAATCAGTTGATATCTCACCCATATCAATAATTAATTGCGCTTGACCATTTTGACTACCCGAATAAAGTGCTCGAGTCATTGCTAGTGAATCAGGCTCGCTCGCAATAACGTTCGAAACCTAGACCTTCAACGAACTCCATCTTCACTGAAGTTCTTAGAGTGCTTGCGAGCAAAATCTCTGAGAGAATCTGGGTTGAGATAGAGATTCTCCAAGAAGCGCCCAGTCAACCCTGAGCATCATCAATAGCCATCGGAATATATTGATCAATTTGATAGCTAACGTTTTTGCGCAGTTCCTTAACGTCTTGCTTAGAACTTCGAAAATTGTTGTGAATGTCTTTTGGGACGGAAGACTAATCGCTACATTTTTCGTTTTAATGTCGCTCTGGCCGATCATCGTTGAGATAATTTCCCCAAACGACGACGACTTTTCATCAGAATTACTCAAAACTAATTGAGGGTCGACTGGAGTATATCCAAGACCAATCAAATTCAAGAGTTTTCTCCAGCTTTCGAAAGCTGGACGGCACGAATCGCATTCGTTCCAATATCTAACGAGAAGAAATCGCCCACACCTTTAATATTAATCATGCTTACATTTTAACATAAACATAATCATCAAGAGTTTAAGGACCATTAATAACCCGAAAATTATAAGTTAAAGCTAAAATATGATAGTCAATAATCACTAAGAATTTTTATTAAACAAGGAGAAATATGAGTCTCATATTGAGAATCGTTTGGGTTACCAAATGTTGGTAAATCAACACTTTTAACTGCACTAACAAATACTGATATCTTAGCTGCAAACTACCCTTTTGCAAACACTGAGCTAAACACAGGAATTGTTCCAGTTCCAGATACTCGTCTAAATAAGCTAGCCGAAATTTACGGCTCATGAAATTATTCCAGCAACAGTAACTTTTGTTGATATTGCTGGATTGGTAGCAGGAGCCTCGAAGGGCGAAGGATTGGGAAATAAATTTCTGCAACTATTCGCCAATGCGACGCGATAGTTCATATCGTCCGAGCTTTCGTAAACAACGATATTGTCCACGTATCAAATGAAGTTAATCCAAAAACGACATTGAAGTTATTAATACTGAGCTAATCCTAGCAGACATCTCAGACTATTGAAAACCGGCTCACCAAAGCTTCAAGAAGCATGCTGTCAGCTCTCAGGAAACAAGCCGACTACTTGAACAAAATTACTTGAACGACTTCAATCTGGAAATGTATTATCAAGTATAAAAGATTTAGACTTAGAAGCTATTGCTGATTTACACTTATTAACAGCTAAGCCTGCAATTTACGCCTTTAACGTTGACGAAAATACACTAGTCGATGACGCGAAAAAGTGAACTTGCAAAAATGGTTCTACCCGCAAAAATCTATCTTTGTCTGCGCAAAACTCGAAGAAGAATTGAAGGGATTAGACGAAAATGATGCAAAGATTTACTCGAAAGCTATGGAGTAAAAAGAAACTGGGCTCAACCAAATGATCCAAGCAGCTACGATACTCTAGGATTACAAAAGCTACATGACCGCTGGACCAAAAAGGAAGTGCACGCCTGGACAATCAAAAAGGCTGGACTGCACCACAGGCAGCTGGCGTTATCCATACAGATTTTGAAAGAGGGTTTATCGCTCGCACAAAGTTATAAATTACAACGATTTAGTGGAATGCGGTAGCGAACTGGAAGCTAAAAACCACGGTAAAAATTCGAACCGAAGGCAAGGATTACGTAATGTCCTAATGATGTTGTTGAGTTTAGATTCAATCGTACAAAAACTAAAGACCGATGAATTCAGTCTTTTATTTGCCCTTTCGTCTTCCTTAGAATATAAAATCTTTCTTGATTACCTTTTCGTTCCTTTTAACTTCACTGTCTCTTTTATCTCTCTATGTATAAATTATTTGAACGGCACCAATTTTCAAAAATCTTTAGAAGAATTTTTTTCTACGGTAAGAGTTATACAACGCTATTAACAGTTCCGTTTCTCGCTTCAAACTGGTGGTTTGACCATTACCACTATTTTTGTGTTCTTATTAGAAAGGTTTACGACACTTTGGAAGAATTTCTTTATAGATATAAAACTAACATCAATAACTACCACGTCGATTTTCTGATCTGTTTTAAAGTTTCTGAATATCCGTTTTCTCAGTAGTTCAACTTTTTGTTCAACCTTTATTTTTGGATGCAACTGATTCTGTACCAACGTCATCAGCAATAACTTTGTTAGCATCATTCTTCAAAGAATAATCCGTAAACCCTCCCGTACTCGAGCCAAATATCTAGAACCGTTTTATTGCGAAAATCGATTCGCATTTTTAGCTACACTTTCTAGTTTCAATCCTGCCCGTGATACTATTGAACTCGCTGAAGGATTTCTCAACTCAGAATCGACATCAACAAAAACCTGGTTTAGTTCTCTTAACACCATCAATCGTAATCTTACCAAGCTTTATATAGCTTTCAGCCTGGGAGCGACTCTCAACCATTTTTCTGTCTCACTAATAGATTGTCTAATCTGATTTTTCATATCTTATATTATACTATATTTCTAATATAATTTCCAGCAATCATATGTTGTTCAATATGATACAATATAAAATAGGCTGAAAGTGAGCCTATTTTATATTAACCTAATTATTTTTGTCGTTCTCGATATTCACCAGTCGAAGTATCAACTGAAATAACATCATTTTCTTTAATAAATGCAGGAACTCAACAGTTATACCAGTCTCGAGTTCAGCATCTTTTAGAACGCTTGAAGTTGTATCACCTTCACCACATTCTCAGTATAAACAACTTTAAGCCAAACATTTTTAGGTAATTCAACATTAATAACTTTTCCATCAAAGAATTTAAGATTTAGTTCTTCTGCCTCTTTTAGATAACCTGCAGCATCGTCTATAATGTCTTTCGAAAGTTGAAATTGTTCAAATGTTTCCGGATCCATAAAATGGAAATCTTCGCCATCATTATAAAGATATTGAACTTTCTTGTTTGTAACTTCTGCAGGCTCAACTTTTTATCTGACCTTTAAAAGTTTTAGGCAACAGCACCTGTGATAAGGTTTTTAATTTTTAGCTTACGATACTCCACCACGACCTACAACTTTTTGGTTATATTCAACTACGCGATATGGTTGACCATCAAGCTGAAAAACTACACCTTTCTTCAAATCAGTTGGTTGATACATTTTTCCTCCTTAAAATATAAAAATAAATCTTCCCACGCAGTTTTGAGCGAGGAAGATTCTGAAAAATTTAATTAAGCATTTGTCACGAATGCCAACAATGCCAGTGACGTGCACGTTTGATAGCAACTGTCAATTGTCGTTGTTGTTTAGCGCTCAAACCAGTTTTTGTAGCTGGCTCAATTTTGACCATAGATGTTTTACAAATTTCTTTGCAAAGTTTTAACATCTCGGTAACTCAAAATACGCTGATTTCTCGTTTAAATCGTTTAGCCATTTTAACTCCTTTTTAAATTTAGAATGGGATATCAGATAGATCAATTCGCTCATCTGAAAAGTCGTCGCTAACAGTTGGTTCTTCAGCTTTAGCAGTAGGAGCAGAATTTCCACTCATGCTACCATCACTAACAAAACTAAATTCTTCAACTGCTACATCAATTGCGCTTCGATTCTTTCCAGTATCTTTATCTTGCCAAGTTCGTTGTTGCAAACGACCACTCACTAGCAATTGGCGACCCTCGAAACATATTTCAATTTCACAGTTTTTCCCCAAAGCAGTACAGTTAATAAAACTTGTTTCTTCTTGGCGTTCACCATTGGCGTTATTCCAAGTTCGGTTGATTGCAAGAGTGAAACTTGCTAGATTTTGACCACTTGAGTTGTTCGAAGTTCTGGGTCTGCAGTTAGATTTCCATTAGTATTACTTTATTAAAAGCCATAATTCTATCCTATTCTTAAAAAATTATTTTTCTTCTGATTCTACAACTGGTCGCTCTCTTCTTTTAACAAGCAAATATCGCAAAACTTCGTCAGTAATATTCACCCAAAGTGCTTTACTAATTTTAGTGGTGCAGTTGCTGGAAGTTCTTAGATCCATAGCAACATAAGTTGCAAAATCTTGACCTTTAATTGTGTAAGCAAAGTCTACCCAGTTGTCTTCTTTGTAAATTTCACCGCCATTAGCAGCAACCAAACCTCGAATTTTATCTAGAACTTTGTCAAGATCGTTTTCGAAAATCTGGATGAATAAGAACTGTAGTTCGTAATCCTTCATTTTTACTCCTTTTGGTTAAAAGTCTATTCTTTTCAAATAAGCTGAGCTAATATTCCTCTAAACCTATATCATTTTAAAAGAGAAAAACTCAGAGAAGACATCGCTAAACTATCCTTTTTCGAAAAACATATCTTTCGAAAATAAAAATCGGCGAATTATTCACCGATTTCTTCATAGCTAGAAATAATCATGGCGTGGCTTTGAGCATTTCATGGACCAACAATTCCACGATCCTCCATTTCATCAATTAATTTCGCAGCACGGCCATATCCAATTCCAAGACGTCGTTGCAAATAGCTCGTTGAAGCCTTTCTTGCCTCAATAACGAGTTTAACAGCCGTTTCAAAGTTTCATCTGTCAGAAGAACTTCCACTGCTCATCACTACCCACCCATAGCTCCAGGTTGAACTTGTTGTGAGATAACCTCGTCATTATATTGAGGTGGCTCTGCAGAGCGAATGAAGTTTGTAACTCGCAAAGACTTCTTCATCTGTAACCCAAGCACCTTGAACACGCTTTAAGTTTGGCGCACCATTCATATAGAACACATACTCACCATTTCCAGAAGTTTTTCAGCACCACCGCGATCGAGAATTGTGCGAGAATCACCGTTTGCTGCAACTTTAAAACGCAATTCGGCTAGGAACATTTCCTTTAATCAAACCAGTCACAACGCTAACAACTGGCTTTTTGAGTTGCCAGAACAAAGGTGAATTCCGACAGCCGAGCCTTTCTGTGCAATTCGCACAATCATAGCTTCAACGTCCTTTGATGCTGCCATCATCAAGTCGGCAAGCTCATCCACAACAATTCACGATACTAAGGTAATGGCTCGAGTAATTTTAGGCTCTTCGCCTTCAGGTGTCGATTTCTTAATCTTCTCGTTTTTGAAATCACGTAGCTTGTTATAGCTTTAATTTCTTTTTATTTTTCATCAGCCAGAACACGATAACGACGCTCCATTTCGTTCACCGCCCACTTAAGAGCCGAAAGCGCTTTTTCGAATCGTAATAATTGGCGTTACAGATGCGGAAATATCCTCATAAGCTGTCATTTTCCACAACTTCGGGTCAACCATGATTAGCTTTAACTCACTTAGTGAATGTCGATAAAAGCAAGCTCGTAGGCACGTGTTCATCATAACAGACTTACCAGAGCCTGTTTGACCAGCAATCAAAAGATGCGGCATTTCGAAAGATTGCCCACAACCGGATGACCAGCGATATCTTTACCAATTGCAAAAAGTTAACGGATCTCGAGGTTTCGCGTGCTATTCTTTAGAATCTAAAACTCCAAAAAGTCGAACATCAGCAGATTTTTAGATTTGGAATCTCCACCAACTGCTCGTTTTCCTGGAATCGGTGCCTCAAACACGAATTGATTTCTGCGGCTAACTTAACGCAATATTATCGCCAGATTTTCGATTCGGTTTAGCTTTCACACCACTTTTGCGGAACTAAAGTATATTGCGTTACCCTGTGACCAATATTTTGCGGTTCCATTTCAACATCAATACTTAAATTCGCTAAGCGTATCTAATTGTTCGTGCATTCTGTTCAACATCGCCAGCATGGGTCGGGTTTTTGTGAATGTTCCAACAAATCGAAAACCTGGCGCTTGCCATTTCGAATCATCAAAAATTATGCATGGTTTTCTCAGCTCGAATCTTCAGTAGAATTTTCTTTTTAGCTTTCGAAATTCGCATCAAGCCTTCTTCTTCTTCTGCTCAGCCTGCGTGATTTTATCCAAAACCGCAACACCTGCATTTTAGCTTAATTTCTGGCTTTTCGGATTATTCAAATCTTCAGCCTCGAAAGCATTGCTTCTTTTAGCTCAAAGACTTTAGCATTTTTAGATTCATTACAAAATCGCTAGTTCTAAGCATCTCACTAATTTTTCTTTAATCACAACCATGGTGAAACCTCGCAAAATCGAAAGCAATGTGATTGAAATCAAAAGCAAATAAATAATCGCCGCAACAACAGAGTTCACCATTGACACATAATGTCTGAAATTCTCACCGCTCCAATCCCGCCATAATGCAGTCTAGCAGAAGTTCTGAATAATCCAAAAATCCACTAAGCCAGAATAAAATGAGTACAAGACCAAAAAGTATTTAAGGTTTGAAAACGGTTTTGTTCATCACGGAAAATTTCATCTGAAATAAAGATTAAAACTGCCGGCACACACATGCAGCTCCACCTATAAAACTGAAGAAATCCCTGAATGTTGTAGCGTCACCGCAGCACCAAACCAGCTGCACTAAGAAAAATGAAAACGTAATCCAAAAGAACTGCACTAACTCTGCGACCAAAAATCCAGCCGGTAAAACACTTTGTTTTGAGCCGGAGCTTTTTAGCTTTGCTCACTTGTTTTTAGCCATAACCTTTATATTATATCACATATCGAAAACTTATTTTAACGGTTTAAAAATATTGCTAGCCTCAATTAATGTTGATTCAATCATTGCCCAAACATCAATATTTTTCACTTTTAATAACTTCATCAATTTTAGCGAGATTTTCGAACACTACCGCAAGTGTGTTGATTGCTTATATTTTGCGCAAAATTATCGAGTCCTAAAAGCCCAAGAATTCGCAACTCAACTCTTTTGCAACTTCTGCCGTTGTTTTACCTGAACTTTGCCAATCCTTTTAAGGCCGAAAAATTCACTTGCGTTGAGATTGCCTCAAAAACTTATGAGCGCCCTCTTCCCCATCTGTTATTTTACTTTGAAATTTCTTTTTGTAAACCTGAAATATCGCCCGAAAGCATCATTTTCGAAAAACCGCAAAAGCATTATTTTCAACATTTTGCGGCACAAATTACGAATATTTTGCTCGTTCGCTTCGCACTACTAGCGCCATCTGATCGCATCACGAATCGACCATTCATTCAATCCAACCCACGAAATCTGAAGAAATGCACGTTTTGTTATCAATTTTCAACCTGAGTTTTTACCGAAAGCGCGCAATTCAGCTAAATTTTTCGAATCTTTTGCGGCAATAGCTTTTAAATTCGTAAAGTCAACACTGAAATTGATTTATAAACAGCTGAACGTTTATCGATTTTACTTCAATACATACACAATGAACATCGGTAGAAACCGCGGGAGTCAGATTTTGCCTAAAATTTTGACATTTCACTCACCTGAATATAACAAACCGCTTTTTCCGCCAGAAGACTAATTCTGCAAAATTAAATTAACAAAATCACTTTTCGTTAGTCCCATCAATTTCTTTGTGTTTTTGACTCAAATCCAGATTTTTCAGCATCCTTTTTCATTTGAGCGAGTTTTCGCAGTTCGCTCATCAAGAATTTTCACAAAGAATTGTTGTTTTTCCGCAAGCATTATTTTTCAAGCTCTTTCTTTATGACAATTTGGGCAAAATGCTACCTCGACCACCAACCTCGAATTTTTGAAATTTCCGTTCCGGCATCTTTTGCAAGGTTGGTCGTCTGTGATAAACCGCAGCATATTCAAGATAATTTGCGCGTGAGCCATCAGCGTTAACGTAGTTTCGATCTGTTGAACCACCCTTTTCGATTGATTTATTCATCACAAACCGAATAGCTTCGTGCACCTTACAAAATCAGATTCCGGAAAAGATTTTCGATTCGAGTTTTAGCATGAATTTTTCGCTCGCCACAAAAGCTTCATCGGCATAAAATATTCCCCACACCCGACAACACTTGATTCAAAATTGCTGGCTTGACCCATGCTTTTTCTTTTTCTTGAAAGTTGCTCCTTTAAACCTCCACGTAAAATTATCCTCAGCGGTTCTTGGCCCCACTTTGAAAAATGGTAAAAGTCCAACTTCGAAAATCGGCAATAATTTCATATAACCAAATTTACGTTGATCATTAAAAAATACTGTTCCATCTTCAAAAATCAATCAACACGAGTTGATTTATTCGGTAGATCATTAAGAAAATCTTCATTGCGAGACCTGCTCCCTGTGTTCTCTTCACCCCTGATAAACTATTTTGACCCGTCTCAAGATGGGTCACAAGCGTATATTCATTATTTAATTTTAAAATACTGCTTTTCTCTCGACGACTAACCTGAAAATCTCAGCACCAACCATAAATCTTCTAACATTCTGGGTGAATTTGGAAAAACTTTTAGCTAATCGTGTTTTCACTTTCAAAATTTCTAAAATTAGTCGACTCATCCCCTTACAACAGTCTTCACCTCTTGGTAATTTCTGGCATTAATCCTCTGTAAATTCCTTTGAAAATTCTCTTTCCCAATTTTATAGTATGTATCTCCTGAATCTCCATGCGGTCAACATTCAAAATGGAATCGATTATGCTGGTCGCTCGGCAGAACATTTTCGACTGCAATCTGTACATTCTGGATTTGGTTTAGCAAAGATGTCTACTTCACCAGATAACACTACAAAATCTGAAAAGTTCCGTTTGCTCTCGAAAAAGTCCCATCAAATTGATATTGCGCGATCATTAGAAATAATTCCGATTTTAGCCATTAGCCTTCTGTTGACGGAGCTGCACCAGAATATTTTCATCTCCAGACATATTCGCAAAATACGTTCTCGAAGAAGGCTGGCGTAAAACCAGCACCTGCAAAAGATCGAAAAATAGAACCTTTGAAGGCTTGTTCTCACTGATTCTGCAAGATCGCGCACAATTTGCTCTACATTCCCCCGAAACTTGCGAAATAAACAAATTCTGTAAGCTGTTTATTGCGTCGCATAATAATGAACCTTTAGAACCTACGCACGCCAGTCCAAAGATGTGCAACTATTATCGTCTTTCAAAATTGAGAAATCATAAAGGTGTCCTGTAGCACAAACCAGCAAAAGATCATCGGCTGCACCACTAAAAGCAAGACCCTTCATCATGTTAGCATTAGTGCATTGGCACCAGGCGCGACCTGAGTTATTTCCCCATCACTTCCCTTAATGACTTCATCAAGATATCCTTTGCGTTATTAGCTTACGACAAGTTGGAGACACCTCAACAGTATAAGATCGAAAGTTTTCTTGAGCCACACCATCGCCTCGAACCGCCATTTTGACACTACGATTCTTAGCATCACTTAATAAATCTCTAACTCGATTTATCTTCTTCTTTCGAAGAATCATCTCCAGCCTGCTGCGATTGATTATTATTTCCACCTATTCATAAGCGTCTCACTCACGGTAACAAACGTTATGATCGAGCGAATCGCACTCGCGACAATTAGCAAGATTGGTGCAATCTGGCGTTTTTCCTTCATTTTCACCTTTCTCCACCACTTCATCCAAATATTCGCGAAGCTGAATCTTTATGCTTCTTCAACTTCATCACGCCTTTGCTTTCCAATCTGCGGATTCGTTCACGAGTAAACTGCAAAATCTGCAAGACCAACTTCTTCACAGCGTGGTGGCTTCGCAGTGGCGTTCAGTCCAAAAACGCATTTGCTGAGTGATTTTGCGCTGCCACGGTCTGAGAGTGTTGAAAGAATATCGCGAACTGTAGAAGTTGAACTGTCGCTGGTTCTTCTGGGCTTGCAGCACTGCTGTCGGGTCAAATCACCCACTGTTGATTCTTTCACCTTCTTCGCATCGCGGCCACCCCGCATCTAGCGAAGCAATGTTATCTTGCTTTGCCAATCCTTCGTAGAGTCCAACTTTTTCAACATCCATGTCCATCTCTTTAGCAAAGTTCTTCTTCAGTTGTCTACGACTAAGTTCTTTGTGTTAATCGGCGAGATGTTCGTACAGAAGTTTGTTGATTGTTTCCAAACCATGTGACAGGGAGATTCGAATAGTTCGCGCCTGATCGGCAATCGCAACGAGTAATCGCCTCGTCGAATCCACCGTTGCATAAGTCGAGCAAACTAAAACTCTACTTGGATCATCAATTTATCTACTGCACGAAGAAGCACCAGTATTTCTTGAATCAAATCGTAGCAAAATCCAATCCCACGACCAGAATATCGTTTTGCAATCGAAACCATTAAGGCGCATATTAGCTTCGCCATCATTTTATCTTTTGTGCTCTTTGGTCACCTTCCATTGCTGAAGAGTTCAGTTTCTCAAGGAAAGGAGGGATTTTTACCAATTCTCACGCAACACATACGAACGCCATCATTCGGTTATACCATCAGAATATCAGAACTATTTATTAGATCTTCGTCTTGTTATATTTTCGTCTGCGTTAGCAAGATCTTCGAAAGTCCGGTTCACTCGTCAAGAGATATTGTCGCATCAACAACATCTTCGTTTAAGATTTTCCTGCAGTTCTTCCTGCTTTTACCTTGCCACTCATTTAGCTCCTTATTTAATTCTACTAATCTTACTTAAAATCTTTCGTTTTAAATTCTCATCACCCTGAATTTTCAGCATTTTCAAGTTCGGCTGAAGATTTCTCTTTGTGTTCGCAAACTCAGTTTCAACTTTCTGAATCAAACGCTTTCATTTCATCGGTTGTACTTTCTTTAATATTTGCGCCGTCTCGTCAGCTTTGTATGTAGTGTGTATTTTAACATATTCATCAAAGCTCATTAGCTCCATATCTTTCAGATTTCAATATTTCTCAGAATTATTCCGCACAGCCCGGCCATGTGTAGAGAATTTCCTTTAAATCGCTCAACATTTTAGCGAGCTGATGCGTTCAATCGCGCGCGGGCAAATCGTCTTCGTACATCGTCAACAATGTACTTATCTGTCTCAATTTTACCCAAGTCTGTTTTTCAAGGCTTTTTCTAATTTCGCGCACTTTGTTAGCAGCAACGTCGCTTTCGAAACACCAATTCTTTTCGAAATCTCATTAATGTAAAAGTCCTCCACACAGGGTCGTTTAAGTTTTCCACGTTTATGCACCAGAAAGTCTGCATCCTTTGCGGCTTGGAACATATCTAGCCTCCTTTGATATTGATCTAAAGACCCACCCATTGCTGGCTGCGTGATTCGACTGGATTTTCTCTAGTCATATCTTTTGAATTGACTCATCCCGGATCTTTTGCTTTCGACCTGCAGATTTCCGATTCCAGTGCGTCTACCCGAAAGCTCAAACCTCGGCTTGCTGGCTGCCTGGGAAGAAATCGCCGCTCGGTAGCGTTGATTCCAGCCTGATTGCTATCAAAACAGAGGCGGATATCATTTGAGAACCGACTATGCTTTGAGGTGATTCACCGTCATAGCCGTTCCAGCTGCGCAACTCATATTCTCGATCCTTCCACTTGACAGCTTTGAAATCACATCCATATTCCTCTCAACAACCACCTCCGCCGTAAAACCAGTTTTTCGAATTTCATTTTAGCTTGCGAAAGTCCAAAAATGTTCGGAAGACTTATCAGCAAAGGTGAGTTTGTGGTGGTGTTCAAATATTTGGCGGGTTTCATCTGGTTCAATCCTCCGGTAAACCCAACCGGCTCACCACCACTGCATCTTTTTAATGTAGTCACCATTCTGTTTTCGAAAAATATCACCGCCAAAACTGGATTTAAAAGCCTCTGCGTCACGAATATCATTCAACGAAAAACCTTTTTACGTAGTCTCGTTACTATTTCTTGTCACCGTTTGGCGCATAACCAGCCTTTGGGTATCTTGCACGATTTCTTTTCGAAAGCTGCTTGCTGTAAAACATATAATTTAAAAGCTTTTTATCACGAACTGAACATATGCTGATATTATTAGAACCGTTTGTAAAATCTTCGAAGGCGCTCTTTCTTTTCGGCACTTTCTTTAGAACGCTTGAATTGAGTTTCACTTCACCAGCTGCATGAGCTAAAAATTCTAGTGCTCACGATAAAACTCACTCCCTCAACTTCCGGCGAGCAAAACCAAAATATCACCACCTCTTTCCACGATACGAAAATCGCAGCCAAATTTGCTATCCGGACCACACACATCTCGGAGTTCGCTCATTCGTCCAGGGACCAAGCGCCTTAAAAATTGACGCCCCGTTCGCTTTGAGCTCTCAAGATATCACAGCTCACCGCCAGTCACTTATTCGCGATTTAATTTTCTCTGGCATCTGACTCAGTGTTTATATTATACCAGCCGGGTCGATATTCTAAAATGCTATTTCTTGATTTGCTAAAACGTTAAATGAAATGAGATTAGGAGATAAAATGGAAAGAATCGAAAAACTCACAGCCGGAAATTATGGGTACTGATCCACAGAATTAGAAGCGATCACAAAACAAGTGAATTAAACCGCTTTTCTTTTACAATTCCAACCGCACGCATTGACATTGTTGGGTCAAGCGCCAGGAATACGTGCAAGAATCAGGGTTGTATTGAACCATCTAAGTGGCGATAATCTTCGAGAATGGCTTTAGCGCAAGTAAGGAGTCGAACAGTTTTATAATCTGGGGGTTATTTGCCGTACTGTTCCGATGGATTTTTATTTTCCGGCCACAGAAGATTTCGGGCGGATCTCGCCACCAAGAAAGGCTTTGCTGAAAATGGCTACGCGAGCCCCTGCTCGCTCCAGATATAGAATTGACAATTTAATTGCAATTATGCTCAGTACACTATCTAATCAAAAATCAATGTCTCGATAAGCCAACCGGTACTCGTTAAAATTATAAATCTTATCTTCCGGAATATTTTCCGCCTGTTCACCCTTCGCACTCGCAACAATATTTGGTGTACAAGCAAAATCCTTGGTTCATGACGAAGGATTCCAGATTGCGTATAGTTGTTAGAAATTATCATTAGTTGAAACAGCCAAGCCGCTCTTCGAAAAAGCGGCGAACATTCTCTCTTGTCGTTTTCGCCGTTGCTTTGACAGATTCTTCTTCACGATCTCAATCTGTGCAATACGTCTTTCGCACAGAACCTGCTGTCTTTTATGACGAACACTCGCTGTTTCTTTAACACGAACCAACTGACAGGCCATTTCACTGAGAATAAACTTCGTCAATCGTAGTATCCAAAAACGCATCATCAAGAGTTGTACTCGCTTGCCAAAATCGGTTTCCAGTTTGCTGCGCAAATTTCTGATTTCTGAATCACCATCGCGGAACATCAATCTTGCTCTTCATGTATTCTGTCAAGATGCCTGTCTGAGCTGAGTGACGTTGATTCCAGTATCTACAGCTGATTCGTACTCCTTTTCGATACGTCCCGGTACTTTCTATGCTTCACGTACCCAATAAGCCCGAAGAAGCTTTCTTCGCGTAGAATCAACACTTTTTCCGATAGCAGTTGCACACGAGAAATTGCAGCATTAGCGCACCGTGCGTGCGGATGCAAACCAAAATTTCTATCTTTGTCCAAAAACGGAACAGCCTTTTTAGGCGAGATTTTATTCAAATACCTCAACTTCGACACGGATTCGTAGATGCAGAGCTATCGTTATAGTTTTCGGTATGAGCATTAAATTTGAGCAGCAGACGGATTCTCGCACCGGTTGCTGTGGATATTGAGGTTGGTTTTGATAACACGCATTTCGGACATTGTAGGATAATTTTGTTGAGCACTATAGCTTTTGATACGGAGCACCAAACTGCCGCTGATTCTGATCAGTGCAGGAAATTGCCCGCATTTTGAGCAAACTCATCGTATCCACCATAGTTTGTTGTTGTGGATACGACCTTGAGTGAAAATTACCTCGAAGTTGAACACCATACTGTGGTCGTTCTGACTTGCAGTCTACGATTGGTTTCGTTACTTACGGATTATATCAAATTTATAAATCGCATCGAAAAGGCTCTCTTTTCGAGACCATTGGCAGATTTTACCACCGATCGTCTGCATAACGACGACCTTTCTTGATGCGCAACGACAAGCGAGCACTTCCATCTAATGCACTCAGCACGCAGCGCAGTTGCGTCGCCATGCCGGGCTCACTTCTTCACTCGGCTAACAATATCCCATTACCGTCAACGTCAAACTCGTCCAGGTCAACCGTGCTAACCGTCTCATCATTATTTCGCTTTCATCACAGCATATCCTCGTCCAGGTCAAACTGCGTTATAACTGCCCATCATTATTTCTCGTTTCCATCAACAGCATAATGCCTGTACGGGCTATTCGGTCCTGTTCTGAGTCGTGCTCACCCCACATTTCTTGCCTCGCTATATGCTGCGTGGTGGTCACTAATTTTCTCTTGTCATATAATGTACCGCGTTTAGCCCGCACGGCTATACTTTCAAAAGAGGTAATTACCATATTACCATATAAATATGCTTTTTGTCAATAGTTGCTACTTCACAAGTCAATCGACAACTTTAGTCGCAATAAGTCACAAAGCTCATCGGCCGCAACTTGCTCTGCCCACTAATCAAATTCCACCCACGCCTGTTCATTAATTTAGATACGGGACCACGCTCTCCTTTTCACGCAAAATTGCGCCACTGCGCACCTGAAGCTATTTTCATTTCACATGTTTAATGGTTTTGTCATCATGATGGATACTGCAAAATTGCTTTTCGAATCTTCACACTTTCTCTGCGTATTGCGAGTTAATCTTTCACCAGTCTCACGCTCAAAATCACCAAGTCTCCTTGCAGCCACTCTTTGCCAAATCTAATTCTGATCGAAATGAATCGTACTCAAGCTTTTGTCTTCATCTTTTCGAACTTGTCGCGTCAAAAGTTAACGTACCCCACTCTCATCTGATCTATTATCAAATTTTTAAATAAAATTTCAACTCTTCAATCGAACCGCGAATATTATCCACACGCTATCGGTGGTTTCGGCTTGGCAAACCCGCAGTTTAAACTTTGCACTCATCACAACTTTTCCATCGCCGAAACATTCCAGCATTCGATAATCGCAACATTTTTCGTGTCCATTCCGCACGAATAATAAATCGAGCGAGCCTGAGAATTGAATTTCCACCAAAAGAATCTTTTCGTCTTTTCGAAAAGTTCTTCTTCCGCGATTTTCTCTCCACAAATGTAATTGAAGTCCGCTTCAACTTCTTAGAATTTCGTAGCAGTTGAGAGTTGTAATTTTAGTCATCGCGCGTTTCGCTAAAAGTGTCCAAACTCGCCAACCATTGGCTTTTCGAGTGTCATCAACTTTAACTGCATCTGTCAAAGTGGCGTACTTTCTATTGGTGTCCCAATCTGCTCGCGATTGCGGCAACTTAAAATCGGGTCTTTTTGTGGGATCGGGCACCAGTCACTCTAAATCAATCCAAAAGTTAGTTTGCTGCATTTTTCATTGTTTAAATTATATCATTTTTGCAGATATAGCAAAACTAATCTGCAATTGCGTGTGGCTCAAGCTAGCTTTCGAAATATCGTACCGGCACTCGTGCCGCTAGTCGCGAACAAACGCACCGCAACCTAAATTTCTACCCAGTTAGCGAACGAATATAAGTCCTGCTCGAAACACATGCGTGCGAACTTCTTTAGTTTTGGAAAATCATAATCTTGAAAATTTCAAAATCAAAAATTTCAACCGCAAGTGTTTAGGAATTTCGTATCTTCACCAGCATCAGCAAAGCGCGCTACCATCAATTTTAATCGCACCAAATGTTATGGCGTTTGTTCAATTTTACCCAAAAAGTTAGTAGTCTCAATTGTTCGAAAGTTGAATTTCAAAATTCTCACATTTCGAAATCCACCTTCAGGATCACCGTACTGTACTCTGCACAAGTGTAAATTAGCCCTCATAAACTTTATCGGCGCTTTGGTGAGACTCACATTGCATTTTTAGTTTCCTTTACCGTATAGCAAAACAAAGCCTGGTCGCAGGGTCGAGCTGTTCCTATGTGGCCAACTTTATTTTTACCAAACCCATAGCATTACCTAGCGAATTTTCGCCACAACACTAAAGTTAGACCCAGCGGGCTTACCAATCACGATTCGCCCGCCATCGTTTTTCGAAAAACGCCATTTTACATTCCTGGAATTTCAAACTGCGATGGATCGCTAGGTAAATCTGATCGTCAGTATTTTATCGCCACCATTATTTGTGCACCCATCGCTGCCGTTCTGGCTGACTCTGGAGCCACGTCGTACGCTGACTTTGGTGGCATTGGCATCGTGTGTGAAAATCTGGCATAGCTGGTGGTATTGGCATTGCATCATTTGGCTTGCACCGTGATTACTTAAGGTCGCATGTATTGTTCGTTGCGCAAATCGGATGAAGCACTGAAATCTCGAACAGAGGCTGAACTGGTGCGCCTGTACGTTGCCAAGTTTCTGGGTCTAAAATTGTTATTATCTTTGTGCTTCATAAACCGCATTCTGAGTTTGTTTACGATACTACAAATATAATCGTTATCTTCAGGGTTTGAAGCTGCAGCAGTATTATCTTCTCGCTTAATTCCACCAGGTGAATATGGCTGAGCGCCCACTAAGCCACCGACTGATTACCAGACGATCCCTGAGGTGATAATACCCTTCCATCACCTTGCTAGTTCTTGTGCTGAGCTTCTGGTCTGCAGCAACTTGCAAAGCTGGTGTAGCCTGTACTCGGTTGGAGTCGAGCGGGAGCTTCAAAAGCTGAACAGAAACTCAGCTTCATGAGTGGTTCAAAAACTTGCCTTTGAACCGAGTTTCAGCAATAAACGCACTCGGATTTTCTTCGGTGTTGCCTGCCAGCTGGAATTTCCGGCGCAGTAAGTTTTCACGGCGCTTCAACCAAACTCTTCTACACTTTGAGCTGGAGCTGGTTGTTGAATTTCTGTTGAACCGGCACATCGTTGTTTTGTTCTTGCGCTGGAGCTCTTTTGGTTCAGCAGCTGTGCTGGTGTAGCTTCAACTGGTTAGAGTTGGAATCTCAACTACGGGCTGAACTGGAGCCTGAGAATACCCTTTCTTTTGAGCAGTGCTCTTCTTTAGGCTCTTCAACTTCTTTTAAACCTCTTCCGAGGTTGTTCAGCTTCTTCATCTTCGGTATTTCCACTCAAAAGTTCTGCGAGCATTAACCCAGTGCTATTATAGGTCGTTAAGCGACCTTCAAGCTCCCTCTTCATTATCTTTTTCTGGCTCTTGAGATTCTTTCTTTAGCTTTTTGCTTCTTCATGAGGCAATTACGGAAAAGCACCATCGCGCTGTTCGGCTTTTCGAAACTCGCTTTTTATCTTTCTTTTTCGCCAGAAAGCTCTCGAGTGCTTCTTCCATTTCGAAGCGTTCTTCTGAACGGTCAAAATTCGCCTCGCTCTTCAGCTTCCACGAATTTTCGAACAACAAGTTGCCGCGTCGCAACCAGATGCGATGAGTTTCGAAGCAAGACCCATACCTCAGCCGCCATTTTCGAGTCGAGCACCGACTCGCTTCGCGCAACCACTCCAGTTAGAAGCGCAGCAGCGACTGATTCAGCAAGATCACCAACAGACTCAATCATTTTGAACAGCGACTTCACTTCAAAGAGCTGGCAGAATCTTCATCGCCAGAATTCGTTAAGACGTGTTTGATTTTCGCCGCAACAGGCATTCACCGAAGCATCGTGAAAAATTCGACCATGCGCGCTGCCAGCACCCGCATCGAGTCGATCTTGTGGCTTTTCATCATTTTAGCGCCAAAACAAAATCACTATTAAAATCACCTTTGTTCAAATTCGAGGTCTTTTTCAGAAATCACCGAACGACACGGCGTAATGAAAATTTTAACGATCGCCAACAAACGTTTGTAGCGTAAATGATCGGCTCTTTCATTTAAAGCGGATACTAAAATCACGTGTGAATCGGACCGAATGTTCGAAAGTCTGGGCGCAGCGAAAGCGCATCTGGCATTCTCACCACTTTCGCAACCGTTGTCGTGACGTTTGCCTGACTTATTTATTGTGTTGTCAACGCCAAAAGCTGATGAAAGTTCATCAACATTGTCATCGTCGCCATCGCAATTAGAATGCTTTCTGATTCTTCAACTCCCGCGTGATAATCTGTTTCTTGAGCATTATGACATTTGTTTATTGAATCCTATTGTTTATTTTTACACTTTATGCTATATTAGCATAATCATGTTAAAATGTCAAATAGTTTATCTGAACACTTTGTCTTTTTCTTTTCGAACACTGCATAACGGATGTTGAATGTGCAAACAACAACCCAAAGAAGCCGACACTCATTGCTAATTATTAAATCTCACAAAGCGAATGCGATCAAACTGCGGCAAAACGACGCGAACGCAACGTTGGAATTAGATATCAAGGTGCAGTTAAAGCTTTGTTGTTGAACCAAAGTGTGCCTTCAAAAGCCACAAAGCATGTTGTAATCAGACAAAGTTGTTAGGTCTTATCAAGATACAGCGCTGTCGCCGAAAGCTTCTCTTGCCGTTGCTGCAGTATGGCGTAAAACTTGACGTTAATTCTTGATAACAAATCGCCTCTATCTCGGATATGGTAGTCTTTCTCAAAACTTGATACACCCTACTCAAAAATGCAGTTATATCCAAAAGATTTTGCTGTTTTGGCAAAAATAGAACATTTGGAGTGACTTTATATGTCTAAAGGACCAGATTGGCGACAACGCACTGGCATTGACTGAGGATGGAATATTACAAACAAGTCGAAGCATATTCTCACATCAAGGCCGCTCAGGATGGTGAATCAACTGTAGTTATCTACCTGATATGGAAAATGGCTACAAAACGCTAGCCGTATGTCGTCTTAACCAAGGAAGGAATCGATTTCAAAAGGCTTGGCTGGACCATATCAAAACAACTCGAATTTCGTATATCGATACGCACATGGTGGTTGCGAGGGCGTCGCACCCTAATAAACAAGCCCGTGACTAAACATCAATCCAAAGGTATCCGCGTATATGAAGGAGAGTGAATTGGAGTGTCATTACGAAGACCAGCTAGAAGCTGTCAAAACGAGGGTCTTTGACCGTGATACTATTGTAGGACAAGGAAACGAAACGGCCAGCTGCTGCAAGAAAGTGGGTGAGTCTATCTCACACTTATTTCACTATCAAATGAGTTTGAGACAGCAACCAATATTATCTGTCATTTTCTTGAGAGTGAAGATGATATAAAATTTGAAAATGTTTATGACAGCGGAAACAGATCTCGAAGACAAAATTATTACGCACCGTAATAAAGAGACAAAATTATCCCTAACTATACGGACAATACCAAATACATTTTCTGCTGTATTCGCGTCTTCCTTTAGAAATCATCAAACAAACCCGCAGAAATTGCGGGTTGCTTTACTTTTCACATGAGAAATTATTTACCACTGAGTCACTCATCGAAAGTGAAGGCTTAACCCTCAAGCTCGAGCGGGTCTCTTTGACTTGCTCAAAACTGCTTTGAGCAGCCCAATGCTGCCACCATCGCAGCGCGTTGTCGAGCAAAGTTCCGGCGGGAGTGGAAATCACCGGATCTGGCACTATCTGTCACTCGTTAATGACCAGCTCTTTCCCTTTACGACGTGTCACGCCACACCGCCAGCAATCACAACTGTTGTTGGCGCAAAACTCACCGCAAAGCTCAGCTTTATCAACCAAAGTTTCACTCGTCGTTTCTTGAAAATCCTGCCGCAAAAATCGTTTCGTTGTTGCGTAAATTGCCTGAGCTTTGCGTTACACTCGAAAGAAGGAAAGCTAAAATCAACACCACTCTTGAACCGCTCGCAAACACAGCCGTGGCCCGAAAACCAAAGTGCTTCATATTTCCTTTAAGCGCGTGGCAACTCATATTTTGAAGAATCTCCGTTTTGTGCTGCTTTCGAAATTGCATGGTCGCCTGACATAGGCAAACCGATAATGCAACTTTTGTCGAAAGCTTCGCCAACCGCATCATCTTGAGCTTTCAGCTCAAAATGTGCCCATAATCGCCGTGAGCTCGAAACAAAACACCGCATGAATGACCGCCTGACATCAACCAGCCAAAATGGAAACTTATGGCGGCTTTTCGTCTGCACCAAGCAACGTGTCGCTTTCAACACGTGACTGGATGTGCGTTTATTAAAATTCAGCATAAGTCGCGCGGTTAGCATGCCAACCAAAAGCGAGCCAATTAAACCTGGCGCATAAGAAACGGCAATTCGATCGATGTCTTCAAAGAAACACCAGCGCGTGCGAGCGCTGAATCCCACGGGCCTCGTATATGAACACTATGCGAGACGAGCCGCCACCTCAGGAATCAGCACAATTCACCAAATTGCGCGTGAATATCAACTTGCGAATGAACCATCACCTTTGAGAGCAAATTTAATTTAGGAACTGCGCGTGATTTGGATTTTGCATCACTCGACCACGGCTGCCGCGAAGTTTCACCGTGCAAGTGCTTTCAATTCCTACGTCATGTTAATTTATTTTACTACCTTTAATATGCCTAACACTTTTAGATTTCTTTACTGAAAGAGACCGCCCAGATATGAGCGATTTTCTTTATTCTGCACTTCCTATGTGAATTTCTCGCACGATTTTTCGCAGTCGTCATAGAATGAATTCCAGATGAAATATGTTTTTGAAATTGGAAAATCTAAGGTTCCAACAAGCAGGTTTTCTTCTTAAGATGCGCAAAACCAGCTTTTTAAATTTCGAAATCTCATCATCTCAAAAGACCGTTGGAAGTCGTATCTTTCCACACCTCGCTCACTTTCGAGCACTGCCGTCCACTTAAAATGTAGTTGGCGCGCACTGGACCACACTCGTCACGTCGTTACATAAAGCTCAAACGAGGGCACAGTTGCTTTTGCAGGTATCAAAACCACAAAATGCAACCATTTCTTGAGTTTGGTTATTTTCTTGATGCTGCCCCCGTTCTTCATTCGAGTTTACATCTATAAATGCACCAAAATTGGCAGGAATTTTCACCCATCTATAAAGATCGACAATATTTTAGGGTGAATTGCAAACCAGCACGCTTTGCAGTTGTGCACGTAAATTTCGTAGCACGATCATCACTTTCTTTCGAACGAAGTTGGCGAATCTTTTACTTCCCACCACCTCTCTCGAATATATTGACGCCGTGCTCATTTGTGCGGAGCAGTTCATCTCACTTTGTGTTACAATCGATAATTAGTTCGCGGAACTGTAGTAAAATAGTATTTTTACTTCTGCCAACCATCACGGAATCTCAAATTCGTCTTCTATCCCAATCTGGTTCCATACTCAAACAAACTGGTTTTTGGTTTAATATTTTCGAAACCACAGCGTCATTTTCACGCGGAAATACGAGCTCGTTCAATCGGCTTTTTCGAGCACCAGTCACCCTCACGCGGAATATACGCAAAACTACATTATGGAGCAGGTGTTTCGAATTAAAACTTCGCAGTTGCCGTCATACAATATTCCTGAACGATCACTCTTCTTGCTAGATCAATGTATCTTTCACCATTCTTCTCGAAAACTGGCACATCACTTTTCCAGTTTGATGACTCCTGGCTTTTAAGTTCTCACTCTCAGCGTAAAGCCGCAAAGGATGACCGTTATGTTCATTAACAAAATCGTCCCATTCTTTTTATCTTGTACTTGATAATCTTTAGCATGTTTATATTATACACCGAATGCGGTATAATCAGGTCGGTACTCACGCATTATTTCGCGTGGAAATAGCTAGGAATGTGCGATTAAAGCGGAATTATGCACATCACAGACTACGAACCGATCACCATGAACCCTGAAATTGCAATCTTTGGGAACTTTCGTGCGCTCTTCGAGTAGCGTGAGTTGGCCTGAAGTAAGCCAATTGTAATGCCACCACCATTGTGCAAACTGAAATCTTTCATGCGTCACGGATTGCTGCGCCGCTAGCAGATATTTTGGTGCGTTATCACAAAATGAAGGGGTTATGATGGACTTTATTTGCGGTGCCGACCACGGCTTTGTTTTGAAACGTGGGTTGTTTATGAACGCCTTCTGCAAATGCAAAGGAAGAAGCCGTTTCGACTATTCTCGTGATGTAGCTTTTGCCAAAAATGCCAGATTTCGTTACAGCCAACGTGGAAATATGGAATTACAACTTCGCGCCGCTAGGAGCTGGAGCCGACTCGAAAAACCTCATCTCACATCCAGATGAAAAAGTAGTAAATCGCGTTTATAAAACTGAAAATGTGGAACGATGGCCCAATTTATCGAGGTGAGTTTAATTGTTAATTATCTTCAACAAAATGCTCAAACTTCTTACGCCGGCATTGGAGGTGGATTGCCAAAGCAGAGAAGGGCAACTGGTCACACGCGCAGTCCTGAGCCCTGATGATTTGGTGCGATTAGTGAATACATGCTGCTTTCAACAACGCGCCCAGGAGACGATTCTCTGAGCGACACTGCACCACTTGCAGTATAACCCAGAAGATGAACGAGATCAAAACCCACTGGCGTGCGCGTGTGCCTCCTCATCCAAACTCGTGAAGTGAATCGTCGCTTTTGATGAATGCTGCCGATCCACACCTGAAACGTGTTGTTGTACTCACACCATTCCACGATCCAAACTGACTCAAGTTGGCAATCGTCACAACCTGCCAAAAATTCGGGCACTGGCTTTTGAATGTGAAAACGACCCAAAATGCCAGCAATATGCTGGCCTAGAAGCGATGGAAGGCGAGTAGATTCTTGAAAGACCCTCAGAAGATTAACGCCCTCGAAGAAGAAGAAGACATTACACATGGCGGTTGGTTATGGACTATAAATCTGTGCGAGCCGATTCAGCCGCCTGTAAAGAGCAGGAAGGTCTATCCGCATAAACTTGCTAGTGCCATTGAAGTTCTCGAAAAGGACGAAATTAAATTTACGCCCGAGAACAAGATATAGTTGAATGTTCTCATGGAATACCTCATAATATTCATGACGGAACATTTTCACTGTCAAACACCGGGGAATTCCACTCCGGCATTTCAAAATTACCGAAGATCCAACAGATTTGATTTCCTTGACGAACGCGTTCACGAAGTCGAAATTGCAGTTAACGGCAAATTTATAAACGCTGAAGTTGAGCTGCTTGATTACCGTTGGTTCTCGAGCGTCACGTCATTCATTACAGCACATATTTCTTGAGGGTGAGAACTTTCGAAATTTCTACCCAAATAGGCGAATACCGGAGAACGGGCCACGACCTAATTTCTCCTTGATTTCACGGACGATGATCATGCTAGTTTTCATTGTACTGGCGAAATTCCCTTTCCGCAGAAGTAGATTCGTTGCACGGAATGGTTCCTTGATGAACACGGCCACAAAATGAGGCGCAAACTCGAAAGTTGAAATGTAATTAACCCAATGGATGTGACTGTTGAATATGATGTTCCGACGCCTCTCCGCCTTGGAATTATTGCAGCGCGTCTTCAGCAGAGCAAAACCAAGCATTTTCTTTGAAAACACAGTTATCGCCGGACGAAATTTCTGCAGCGCCAAACTTTGGAATATTTCACGATTCATCTTACCAGAAAAAGTTGGCGATATTAAGAGTGACGCCCTGAAGCTTTCTCTCGCCAGCAGATCACCGGGATCAGTGTGAGCACTTTGACCGTGCACTCAGAAATCAGATAATCACGCAAAATTACCGTTTTGCTGGAGCTTCCTGAAACTGTTTATCGCACACGCATACAGTTGCTGATTATATATTGAAGCATCAAAACACAACAAAACTCTAGAACTCTTGTTTGGTTTGGAAACTGCTTGAAGATTAACAATCCATTCGCACCTCGCAACCGAAAACATCCGGCAACTTTGCCCTGACTAAGTAACCTTTATGAACGAAAATTTAGCCGAATCCTAGAGTTTAACAATTAACCACTAACGGAACGAATTCAAGATTTATTTGCGAAACTGCCGATTACGCTTTCCCCAGGAAAAAACGCTACAATTTGCTTCGAAAGAGCGCGAAAACCGCAAACGTTACACGCCAACCTTCACGCGTACCGAAATCAGAAACCAAACAGATGCGCCATGATTTAGCCTTGCCGCCAGCGTGTTTAAGTATATCTGATGTCCCAACAAAAGTTCAGCTGAATAAAAACTGAATTAAACGAACGAATCGAAAGATTAAACGAAATCAACCGAAACGACTTTCGAAACGAGAACTATGTTTCAAGGCACCAGTAATACTTGTTGAAGAAAACCGCGAGTGAATTCTCTCTTCAAACAAA
>BNJU01005239.1_pt1 | contig 42380 bp, 58 predicted proteins | sample 8539281 | NCBI WGS metagenome assembly BNJU01 (sample SAMD00202456, study PRJDB9452) | human saliva metagenome | isolation source: human saliva | place: Japan
ATTCTAGATCGCTTTTGTTACACAGGATTTGTCCTTTGTGTTAATTCACGGAAGCAAACACGGCAAAGTTTAAACTTGCGGTAAACTGAGTGTGGACGATCCCACATGTTCACAGCGAGTGTATGCTTGAGTGAGAACTTCGCTGGGCGTTTGTTCTTAGCAATCATAGATTTTTTAGCCATTAGATTTATACCTCCTATATTATTTTTGCAAAAAGGCATTCCAAGGCCTGTAAGCAATGCACGTGACTCTTCGTCAGTGTTAGCAGTTGTTACGATAACGATGTCAAGACCACGAGTTTTGTCAACGTCATCAAAGTTGATTTCTGGGAAGATCAATTGTTCTTTCACACCAAGAGTGTAGTTTCCGCGTCCATCAAATGATTTTGTTGGAACACCGTGGAAGTCACGCACACGTGGAAGTGAAACTGAAACCAATTTGTCCAAGAATTCGTACATACGTTCACCACGAAGGGTAACTTTTGCACCGATCGCAACACCTTCACGAAGACGGAAGCCGGCGATTGATTTTTTAGCTTTAGTGATAAGTGGTTTTTGACCTGAGATAAGTGCCAATTCTTCAGCAGCTTTTTCAAGGCTTTTAGCGTTTGATACAGCTTCACCAACACCCATGTTCAAAACGATCTTATCTACTTTAGGCACAGCCATCACTGATGAGTAGTTGAATTGTTCTGTCAAAGCAGGAACTACTTCATTAAGATATTTTTCTTTTAAACGATTTGCCATTATACTTCTCCTTTCCTTCGTGATTAATCAAGCACTTCGCCTGATTTTTTGTTGTAGCGAACTTTTTTACCGTCTACAAATTTGTAACCAACACGACCAGCTACACCATTTTTGTCCAAAACTTGAACGTTTGATACGTGGATAGCTGCTTCTTTCTCGATGATACCACCTTGAGGAAGCTCGTTAGTTGGACGTTGGTGTTTCTTAACGATGTTAACACCTTCAACGATAACTTTGTTTACTTTTTGGAAGGGCAGTAGGACAACAGCTTTCTGTTCCTTTATCTTACCAGCGATTACGCGAACTTTGTCGCCTTTTTACAAACATTAGGTTTCTCCTTGATTTTTCTATGCCTATAAGACTCACGCTTAAAGCTAGGGGACCAGTTTGTTTCTAAAAATTAAAGTACTTCTGGAGCAAGTGACACGATCTTCATGAAGCCACCTTCACGCAATTCACGTGCAACTGGGCCAAAGATACGTGTTCCGCGAGGAGTTTTGTCTTCACGGATGATAACTGCCGCGTTTTCGTCAAATTTGATGTATGAACCATCAGCACGACGAGCACCTGATTTAGTACGAACGATAACTGCTTTTAACAACGTCACCTTTTTAACCGCACCACCAGGAGTAGCTTTGTTTTTATAGATGCCACAATACATCACCGATGTTTGCAAATTTACGTCCTGAACCACCAAGAACTTTGATAGTCAAGATTTCGCGAGCACTGCTGTTGTCTGCGACTTTCAAACGAGTTTCTGTTTGAATCATTTCAGTTTTCTCCTTTCAGGTTTGATTAGATGATGACCGCTTCTTCAACAACTTCTACAAGACGGAAACGTTTTGTAGCTGAAAGCGGACGAGTTTCCATGATACGTACGATATCGCCTTCTTTGGCAACATTGTTTTTCATCATGTAGCTTTGTATTTTTAGAGTAGTCAATACGTTTACCATAGACTGGGTGGTTACGTTTTTGTTTCAACTACAACTGTGATTGTCTTGTCCATTTTGTCAGATACAACACGTCCAACAAGAACTTTACGATTATTGTGTTCCATTGAAATTCTCCTTCCCTAGTCTATTATTTCGCTTCAGATTGAACTGTTTTGATACGAGCGATTTGTTTTTAACTTCTTTCAAGCGAGCTGTTTGTTCCAATTGACCAGTAGCAGCTTGGAAACGAAGTTCAAACAATTCTTTTTCAATTCGTTTTGCAGCTTCATGAGTTCTTCTTTGAGAAAGACCACGAAGTTCTTTAACAAATTCTTTTACTTCATTAAGTTTCATGCCTTCTCCTTATTCTGCTTGCACGTTTTACGAATTTACATTTAACTGGCAAATTTGTGGCTTTGTAAGACTGAAGAGCTTCATGAGCGATCTCTTCAGATACACCAGCAACTTTCAAACATTACTTTTACCACGTTTAACTGGTGCTACCCAACCTTCAGGTGCCCCTTTACCAGATCCCATACGAACCCCTCGATAGCTTTTAGCTAGTGTATGATTTGTGTGGGAAGATTTTAATCCAAACTTTACCACCACGTTTCATGTAACGAGTCTATGGCGATACGAGCAGCTTCGATTTGGCGGTTAGTGATCCAGTGGCTAGTTGTAGCTGAAGACCGTATTCACCGAATGCTACTTCTTTTTCCACCTTTTAGCTTCACCGCGCATTTTTCCACGGAATTCACGACGGTGTTTAACACGTTTAGGTACTAACATTGGTTATTTACCTCTTTAGTGTTTTTACGAGCTGGAAGAACTTCACCACGGTAGATCCATACTTTAACACCAAGTTTACCGTATGTAGTATCTGCTTCTTCCCAAGCGTAATCGATATCTGCACGAAAGTGTGAAGTGGAACAGTTCCTTCAGAGTATCCTTCAGCACGGGCGATATCTGCACCGTTCAAACGACCTGATACTTGAGTTTTTGATTCCTTTAGCTCCAGCACGCATTGCACGTTGGATTGCTTTGTTTTTGTGCACGACGGAAAGCAACACGTTGCTCCAATTGACGAGCATCCTTCACCAACAAGGTGAGCATCCAAAATCAGGTTGTTTGATTTCGATGATGTTGATGTGTACTTGTTTTCCAGTCAATTGTTAAGTTTTAGCACGGAGTGCATCAACGTTAGCACCACCTTTACCGATAACCATACCCTGGTTTAGCAGTGTAAGTGAAACGTTAACTTTGTTTACCGTGCGTTCGATTTCAATAGTTGAAACTGCCGCGTCAGCTAGTTCTTTTTGAACGAATTTACGGATTGCAAGATCTTCATGAAGGTAATCCGCGTATTCTTTTTCAGCATACCATTTGGCATCCCAATCACGGATGATGCCGACACGCATACCAATTGGATGTACTTTTGACCCACGATTTTTACCTCCTTATTTTTTCTGCAACAGCCACAGTGATGTGAGCTGTACGTTTGTTGATTGGTGAAGCTGAACCTTTCGCACGTGGACGGAAAACGTTTCATAGTTGGTCCTTCGTTTGCGAATGCTTTCAGATACTACCAAGTTAGCTTTATCCAAACCAAAGGTTGTTTTCAGCGTTAGCTACAGCTGAGTTCAAAACTTTCAAGATGATCTCAGCAGCTTTGTTTTCGGGAGTGAATGTCAAGATTGCGATAGCATCGCTACGCTTTTACCACGAATATTGTCAAGAACAAGACGTGATTTACGAGGTGAAACACGTACTGTACGAGCCATTGCTTTAGCTGAAGTAATTTCTGCCATTTATGTTCTCCTTATTTTCTACGTGTTTTCTTGTCGTCTGCGGCGTGACCTTTGTAGGTACGAGTTGGTGCAAATTCACCAAGCTTTGTGACCTCACCATGTCTTCTTGGATGTAAACAGGTACGTGTTTACGTCCATCATAAACTGCGATAGTATAACCAATGAAACTTGGGAAGATCGTTGAACGACGTGACCAAGTTTTAATAACTTTTTTCTTTTCGTCGTTAGCTTGAGCTTCAACTTTTTTTCATCAAATGCTCATCGACGAAAGGTCCTTTTTTAAGACTGCGTCCCATTTTTATTTTTTCTCCTTTAAATGTTGTACCACAGCGGCTTGCGCTCTCAAAGAGCGCTACCGAGCTGGCGGAATGCCCTAGTTGCTTAAGCGACTAGTTTTAAATTATTTCTCGTTGCGACGACGAACGATAAGTTTGTCAGATTTCGCTTTCTTGTTACGAGTTTTAAGACCAAGAGCAGGTTTGCCCCATGGAGTTGATGGTGCTTTACGACCAACTGGTGCTTTACCTTCACCACCACCGTGTGGGTGATCGTTAGGGTTCATTACAGAACCACGAACTGTTGGACGGATACCTTTCCAACGGCTGCGTCCTGCTTTACCAAGGTTAACAAGTCCATGTTGTTCGTTTCCGACAACACCAACTGTTGCACGACAAGTTCCAAGAATCATACGAACTTCGCCTGATTGAAGACGAACAAGAACGTATTTTCCTTCTTGACCCAATACTTGAGCAGAAGCTCCAGCAGCACGAACCAATTCACCACCACGACCTGGTTTCAACTCAATGTTGTGAACCAAAGTACCAACTGGGATGTTAGCAAGTGGAAGAGCGTTACCTACTTTGATATCAGCTTCAGGACCTGAAACGATACGTTGACCAACTTCAAGACCTTTTGGAGCGATGATGTAAGCTTTCACACCGTCAGTGTAGTGTACAAGAGCGATGTTTGCAGAACGGTTTGGATCGTACTCGATAGTTTTAACAACTGCTTCAACGTTATCTTTGTTACGTTTGAAGTCAACCAAACGGTAGAAACGTTTGTGTCCACCACCGTGGTGACGAACAGTGATGCGACCGTTGTTGTTACGACCAGCCTGTTTCTTCAAAGCAACAAGCAAAGATTTTTCAGGTGTGCTTGTTGTGATTTCAGCGAAATCCAAAGAAGTCATATTACGGCGACCGTTTGTTGTTGGTTTATAAACACGAATTCCCACGATATTTCCTCCTTAGATTATTCAGCTTCAGCAGCGAACAACTCGATTGCTTTTGAATCAGCTGTAAGTGTGATGATAGCTTTTTTAGTTTTGTTAGTAAAACCAGTGTAACGTCCAACACGTTTAGCTTTTGGTTTTACGTTGATTGTGTTAACATTTTGCAACTTTAACACCTTCGAAAGCAGCTTCAACAGCTTGCTTGATCAAAAGTTTGTGTGCACGAGTGTCAACTTCAAATACATATTTCCTGCTTCAAGTTGAGCCATTGAGCTTTCAGTGATAACAGGTTTTTTGATAACATCATACAAATTCATTATGCAAGAACCTCCTCGATTTTAGAGATAGCTGCTTGAGTAACAAGAAGTTTGTCACTATTTGCGATGTCAAGAACACTTGCAGTTGTAGCAGTCGCAACTTTCACGTTTGGAAGGTTACGAGCTGAAAGAGCTGCAATCGTTTCCTTCTTCAAGAATAACAAGGACTTTAGAATCGATGCTCAAAGCTGCAAGAACTTTTGCAAATTCAGCAGTTTTTGGAGCTGTAAATTCAAGAGAATCAACGGCTACAAATTTGTTTTCAGCAACTTTTTCTGAGTAAACAGATTTTAGTGCAAGGCGACGAACTTTTTGAGGAAGTTTGTACGCATAGCTACGTGGAGTTGGTCCGAAGACGATTCCACCACCACGCCATTGTGGAGAGCGGATAGAACCTTGACGAGCACGTCCAGTTCCTTTTTGACGCCATGGTTTGCGTCCGCCACCTGAAACGGCTGAACGGTTTTTTTAACAGCGTGAGTTCCTTGACGAAGAGCTAGCACGTTGGCTGATGATGACATCAAACACAACAGATTGGTTTGGTTCGATACCAAAGATTGCATCGTTAAGAACAACTTCGCCCGCTTGTTTACCAGTTTGGTCGAATAATGTTACATTTGCCATTTTGACTGTATTCCCCTTTCCTTATTATTTACCAGCTTTAACTGCTGACTTGATAGTGATAAGAGATTTCTTAGCACCTGGTACGTTACCCTTGATAAGGATAACGTTCTTTTTCTGGAACAACTTGTACAACTTCAAGGTTTTGAATTGTTACACGGTCGCCACCCATACGTCCTGCAAGGTTTTTACCTTTTGAATACGCGGTTAGGTGCAACAGGTCCCATAGAACCCTGGACGACGGTGGTAACGAGAACCGTGAGCCATAGGTCCACGTGATTGTCCGTGGCGTTTGATAACACCTGGAAACCTTTACCTTTAGAAGTACCAGTTACGTCAACAACATCTCCAGCTGCGAAATGTTTCAACTGTGATTTCAGCACCAACTTCCCAAGCCTTCAACGTTTTTTTGAATTCACGAATGAAGCGCTTAGGAGCCGTGTTAGCTTTTGCTACATGTCCTTTAGCAGGTTTGTTGCTCAATACTTCGCGTTTGTCATCGAAACCAACTTGGATAGCGTTATATCCGTCTGTTTCAACAGTTTTAACTTGAAAGAACAACGTTTGGAGTTGCTTCAATAACTGTTACAGGGATCAATTCGCCAGCTTCAGTGAAGATTTGAGTCATTCCCACTTTTTTCCCTAAGATTCCTTTTGTCATGAGAAAATAGTTCCTTTTCTATATTTTTTATTCAAAAAGTTTTTAACGAGCGTTTTTATGCTCAAGTCTCAAGATACAAAAGGGCGTCAAAACTCAAAGTGAAAATAGGAAACTGACGCAGTGTCTAGCAGACACTAGGAAGTTTATCTTTTCACACTGAGTTTAGCCCGTGTTCAATTAAATTGAAACACTCAGCCTCTGCTCTTTTATATTTTAGATTAAAGTTTGATTTCTACGTTTACACCACTTGGAAGATCCAATTTCATCAAAGCGTCAACTGTTTTTGAGTTGGGTTGATGATATCGATCAAACGTTTGTGTGTACGCATTTCGAAATTGTTCGCGAGAGTCTTTGTATTTGTGAGTCGCACTGAATAATTGTGTAGAGGCTACGCTCAGTTGGAAGTGGGATTGGACCCTGCAACTTCTGCACCTGTAGCGAGTAGCTGATTCTACGATTTTTAGCAGCCGCTGTGTCAAGCGTACGGTGTTCGTAAGCTTTCAAACGGATACGGATTTTTGTTTGCCATCTTTTTTCTCCTTTTTCGTCTATTTAAGATAATAGGCTAGCTCCACAAGAAAACCGACGCGCGTTGCGTGGCAATGCAACCGAGCGTGTCGCAACCTCTTGCATCAAAGCTAAAGGCTGCAATTTACAGCACCATAATAGAATAACACAAAGCCCTCTGCGATTGCAAGGGATTTGACAGATTTTAATTTTTAGATGAAACTGTTTTTCTTATTCATTTTAATGAAATTTTGCATATTTAAATGCTGGACTATCTGACTTTTCTTCTATATAATGTTAGTTTTAATTTGAAATTTATCATCTGATTGATCTATCAAGATATCTGCTCTTGATTCGGTTTCTTTATAGTATTGTAGATACTGCATCCGTCTCATCTGCTGACTAGCCAATATAAATGATGCATCGCGATTTCTCACAGTCGTATCTCGAGCTAGTCGCCTTTTTAATTCGGTCTCCTCATCCGTGTAGAAACAAATGGTTTTGTCAAAGAGTTCCTTGGGCAGAAAACCCACAGACATCCCTTCGACTATCAGAATTGGTTTTGCTCCCGATAAGACCTCACTAGCCTTCCAAGGTTCTTCTATTGTCAAGACATCCATACCCGCCTGCAAAGCGAGGATATCTCTTTGTAAACTTGCTAGCTCATGCGCTACTGGTAAACATGCTGTCACCTTTTGGTCCGGTGTCTCTTTAGGTACCACTAAATGTCGTTCCGAAGTAATATAGGGATCTGTCTCTAGTAAATTTACCTTTTTGAAATCAAGTTCTTGGTACAATTCTTGAGCAAAAGTTGATTTCCCTGAAGCTCCATGACCGTAAATACCCAGCGTTTTTACTTTTCCAGACTCTATTTCTGATACTAGTCTTTCTACTAACTCTTTTTTCTTCATTCTCTCTTCACCTGTTCATAGCTTTGCTTCCCATCATTAAGCTTGTCCCAAATAACTACTTTTCCACTTTGCAGAGATTTTTGCACATCGATAATCCGCTGATTAGAAGAGCCTCGGAACTGGAGCATAAGATTTCTCTTAGTTCGATCATAACGACCATCGACAAGGATGTCAATCAGCGACAAGAGCTCCAGTTTATCAGGTGTCTCCAACATCATCTCTTCCCATGTGTATCCCGTCCAAGACCAGATGTCTTTTTCTGGCAATTCTTTCCGGATACGTTTCACGAGAGGCAAGAGTATTCCTGTATTGAGGAAAGGTTCTCCTCCTAATAAAGTCAATCCTTGAACATAGGGTTGGGCAAGATCTGCCATGATTTGTTCTTCTAACTCTGGCGTATATGGGATACCAGCATTGAAAGACCAGGTCGCTACATTGTAACAGCCCTCACAGTGAAACATACAACCTGATACGTAAAGGGAGTTGCGCACTCCCTCTCCATCGACAAAGTTAAAAGCCTTATAGTCAATGATGCGCCCCTGACTGAGTTCTTCACTCTTCCACTCGCCAGGCTTTGGTGTATTCCATGTCATCCTTCTACTCCAACTCTATCCAATAGCGCTCCGTTCCATTACGAACATCCTCATAGACACCACCGTTAGCTAAGATAACAGCTCGGCTAGCAGGATTTTCCGTGCTACAAGTCACAAGCGCTCGTTTGATATTCTTTTCCTTAGCAATTTGTAGACCTTGTCGGAGAGACTCTTTGGCGTAGCCCTTGCCTCTTTCAGACGGTCGGATGGAATAGCCAATATGGCCAGCATGATTCAGCAAGCCCTCATTTAGTCTCAGCCGTAGATTCAAAAAACCTAAAGCACGGTCTGATTCATCAAACAAAACGAACTGAATTGATGGAACGCGATTTTCCAGCAATCCTATTCCCATTTCTTTATTTCGGCTAGTTTCTAGCCAGTCCTCGTAAGAGAAATTCTCAATATCCCAAAATCCGCCATCGTGGGCTGATTGGGCTCTGTTCAAACTCTGCCATCATCTCTAAAACTGTTTCTTTATCTGCCAATGTCGGTCTGCGTAATATCATCTTTACCTCCAACTAAGAGAAAAGCGAGAGCGGACTCTCACTTTTTCTTATTCTTATTTAAAAATTGCTCTCTAAGGCTAGCCACTCGGTCTTTTTTATTGACTCCACCTTTGAATGTTTCTCGTGGAATCGTTGAACCAAGGCCTTGCCCTTATCGTCTAATTGATATTTTCCCATTCTATCTCTTTCTAATTTCTTACTTCATGTCCTGCTGTTTTAATGGTAGAGCCATTCATGTGTTTGACACGCGCAGCAATTTCCTTGTGGCGTCCATTAACCATCGGACGCGCTTGTGGATTCCCAAGATAGCCACAGGTCCGTTTAACAACATCTACTGTTTTAGGATCACTATTTCCACAGTTAGGGACAAGCAAATCCTCTCTCTGTTGGTTCAAAATCTCCTTCAAAATCACACTTGTAGCAACGATCAATCGGAGTATTGGTTCCTAGATAACCTACACGATCATAAGCATAATCCCAAACAGCTTCCAAGGCCTTTGGATTTTGTTGAAGAACTGGATACTCACAGTAGTGGATAAAGCCACCTGATGCACCCGCTTCTGGATAAACCTTCTCGAAGTCCAATTTTTCAAAAGGAGTTGGATTTTTACGGACATCATAATGGAAGGAATTTGTGTAGTACTCTTTATCTGTGATGTCTGGAATAGAACCAAATTTCTCTGTATCCAAACGACAGAAGCGGTCTGTCAGACTTTCAGATGGCGTTGAATAAATAGAGAAGTGATAACCATATTGGTCTGACCACTCTTCTACTCGATGTTTCATGTCTCGAATGATATCAAGGGTGAATTCTTTAGCTTCTGGATTGGTTTCCCAATTGTTGCCAAAGAATACTGTCGCTACTTCATAAAGGCCGATATAGCCAAGCGAAACAGTAGCACGACGATTCTTAAAGAGCTCGTCAACACTTTCTTCTTTCCCAAGACGACGTCCGAAGGCTACCGTATTGATAAAGAATTGGTGCATTAGCTGGAGTGGCTTCCTTGGTTCTTTCCACACGATAAACTAGAGCATCTTCAGCAATATTCATGCGCTCATTGAAGATTTCCCAGAACTTGTTCAGGTCGCCTTCAGACTCGAGGGCAATACGAGGAAGATTGACCGTCACCACCCCTAGGTTCATACGGCCAGAGTTAACTTCAACTCCATTTTCATCCTTCCATCCTTGAAGGAAATGAACGGCATCCCATCGGAACCTTGAAGGAACCTGTCAATTCGATAATCTTATCGTAAGACAAGACATCTGGGTACATGCGTTTAGTTGCGCATTCGAGCGCCAACTGCTTGATGTCGTAGTTAGGTGAACCTTCCTCCAAGTTAAGTCCTCTTTTAAGAGTGAAGATCAATTTAGGGAAGATAGCTGTACGGTGTTCTGATCCCAACCCCTTGATTCGAATGTTCAAGATAGCCTTTTGAATTTCACGTTCAAAACGACTGGTTCCTAATCCGAAACCAAGAGAAGTAAAGGGTGTTTGCCCATTTGAAGTGAAGAGAGTATTGATTTCATACTCTAGAGATTGCATGGCATCATAGATATCTTTTTGGGTTTTCTTCCAGGCGTACTCCTCACGCTTGTCAGGTAGAACCCATTCCTCTGCATCTTTGAGGTGCTTTTGGTAATTTTTCTCTGCATAAGGAGCCAAGACTTCATCGATACGGTCTGCTGAACAGCCTCCCATACTGACTTGATGCAACGTTTGGCGATGATTTGTGAAATCTGAGCAGTCGCAGTCTGAATAGACTTAGGACTCTCTACCTCAGCATTCCCAATCTTAAAACCATTTTTCAACATGCCCTTGAAATCAATCAGACAGCAGTTGGTCATAGGCGTGTAGGGGCTGTAATCCAAATCGTGATAGTGGATATCCCCTTTTTGGTGGGCATTAGCCACATGCTTAGGAAGCATTTGAAGACCGATTGATTTCCCAACAATCCCCGCCGTCAAATCACGCTGGGTATTAAAAACATCACTATCTTTATTAGCATTCTCATTGACAACTGCCTGGTCTTTGTTGAGAAGTTTATGGATACTGAAGTTGATATCTGTTGCTTTTGAGCGCTCAAAATCCCTTTGAGTCCGATAAGTGATATACTCCTCAGCCAAGGCATATTCTTTGGCTTCCAACAACTCGTGTTCTACGATATTTTGGATTTCATAGATTTTTACACCTTGAGGAAAGCGACTATGAATCTCAGCGACAATACGTTCAATCAAAGTACTTAGACGTTTTTCGACCAAAGGAGTTACATCCATAACCTTTTCAGCAGCCTTATGAAGCGCTTTGTCAATCTTTATCCACATCAAAAATGACACGTCTACCGTCGCGTTTTTCAACGAATAACGTTGGATCAGGGTTTGTTTTCTCTTCTAATACAATCATATCCAGGCTCTTTTTCTAAAATATTCTTTCTTAAAGTATTATATCACTATAAAAATAAAAATCAATATCTTGTGTTAAAAAAATCAAAAATTTTTTTAAAAATTTACACAAGATATTGATTATTTTATTTTAATTTGTAAAGTTTAAAGTCTTTGAATTCACTTTGAACTGGTTGATATCTTTCTGCTAGAAGCTGTTCTACTTCCGTCCAGAGAGCTGTTTTTGTATTGACCACAATCACTTTAGGCTGGTTATCACGTAAATCATTTACCAGTTTGGTATGATTTTCAGATAAAGCTGTATGTAATTTTCGGTGTTAGTAACTGACTAGCTGCTAATCGTTCGCTGGCCTGATAAGCACTAGCCGAATTGTCCCATACATAAATGCTTTCTGTTGCTTGCGTTTGCCCCTTGACAATAGTTTCGATACGAGCGCGTTCTTGATATTGTTCCGAGTGAAGGACATAGCGCGCTACTAGAGGGCCAAGAATAGGTAAGCAAGGGCCAAGATAGGCAGGTAAACATTTCCTTTGAGGAAGATTGCCCATACTGAAGGGGCTTCGCTATATCTTCTACTACGACTCACTCCCTCTGCATTATTGGCACGAATTCGAGTCAATAACAAAATGGACATGAAAGGAAGCAACTCAGCTAGACGACTTCCATGGATTGGTTCAGTAGAGAAAATTTCCAAGCCTAGTGATAGTACAAGAGCAAGCAGCAAATATAGATAGGACGTATTGCTTGCTTGGTTTAGACTGGAAAAAGCCCTGCAAACACAAGGGTCAATCCTCCAAGACCGATTGCTAATAATCCATAAAAGAGGAGATTATCTAGCAGACCTGGGTTGGACATAAAACTTTCAAACTATCTACTGGATAGAGAATTTGACTAATAGCACTCCCGAAAGCTCCCTTTATAAACTGTGTAGTAACCGATTGGATAAAAGAAGAGTGAAAATCCTAGACAAACCGCAAGAAATTGATAAAAGCCACGAGCCAAGTAACCTCGTCCGATATTAAAGGCTAGTAAGGCTAAAAAAACAAGACCAGAGCATATAGAACTGTGACTAGAGGTGCAAGAAGAAATGCTAGAGCCAAACTCATCCCTGATACGCAAGAAACCTTTGTCATGATTAGATTCTGCCAAATAGGTTGTGACTAAATTTAGAGCGTAGAATAAGAATGGAAGGGCAAGAATTGTGGCATAGCCACCACCAAAGCTAAGACCTCCCGCAAGAAGGTAAAAAATCGTCAATACTTGTCGAGACTGCTCGTCCTCTTTCGTCAAGTCATAGGTTGAACGGAAAAGAAAAATTCCAGCGCCCACTAAAGCAAGCCAATTAAAGGCTGCAAATAAAAAGGCTACCCTTTAGCTAGATACTGTAGGAAATAATAGAGGAGACCACTCGTTCCAAAATAGTCTGTGTAGATTTCTCCTCCTTGGTGCATTGCCCATCCAATATAGAAATCCTGAGCCTGCTCTGGACTGGTCAATCCTAGCACAAAAGGAAGAACTACAGATACAAGTACCGCTAAAGTGCTCCAAATTAAGATTTTAAACAATGGTAAGCGAGCAGATTGTCGTGCTTTCAAACTCTTCTCGCTCCTCTCCTCCAGCTGAATTTTCTTGATTTCCAGTCCAAGTTGGAGTTGGTTCCTCTTCTAATCTGCCATATACGTTCATTCATTCTCTCCTATGTTTTTGATTTGTTCTAGTATATCAAAAAGTCTAGAGTCTTGTCAGCCTGTGTAGGGCCATTTGTCTCAGCTTTTTGACAGAGACTAGCGAAAGCGTTCAATCTCATAAAAACGATGATAAGAAGCATTTTTTTATAGTGCGTCTAAAAAAATTTTTTTCTTCTACCGTCAGCATCTCTTCTCCTTTTCTCTTTATTCGAAAAAAAGAGAAGCAAATCTATCAAAAACTGAATTCCCTAAAAGAGAATTCAGCATTTTGTATTAGTCAGCTTTTCTTTTCTAGATTTTTTGAAATACTTCGATTTTTACCTTCCAGATACACCATCAAAATAGAAATATCTGCTGGATTTACTCCCGAAATACGGCTGGCTTGGCCGATGGTTTCTGGATTGATGAGTTTGAACTTCTGACGAGCTTCTGTCGCGATAGAATCAATATCATCCCAGTCAATATTCGCTGGAATACGTTTTTCTTCCATGCGTTTCATCTTGGCAACCTGATCCATGGCTTTTGAGATGTAGCCTTCGTACTTGATTTCTGTTTCAATCAATTCGATAATCTTGTCATCCAATTCTTCAGCAGCAGGTCCGATGAAGGCAACCACATCTTGGTAAGAGACTTCTGGACGACGGAGGAACTCTTTGGCTGTGACTGCATCAGTCAATGGTTTTGAAAGCCCATCGCTTCAACCTTGGCATTTGGTTTCCTTGACTGGCTTTGAGTTTGATACTATCCAAACGCTTCATCTCATTGTCAAATTGATTTTTTTCTTGATTTCAAAAGCGAGCCCAGCGTTCATCGTCCACAAGACCAATCTCGCGTCCCATCTCTGTCAAACGCATATCCGCATTGTCATGGCGGAGAATGAGACGGTATTCAGCACGACTGGTCAAGAGACGGTAGGGTTCAATGGTTCCCTTGGTCACCAAGTCGTCAATCATCACCCCGATATAACCGTCACTGCGCTTCAAAATCAACTCAGGCTTGCCTTGGATTTTCAGAGCCGCATTGATACCCGCGATAATCCCTTGACCAGCAGCTTCTTCGTAACCAGACGTACCATTTGTCTGACCAGCTGTGAAAAGTCCTGAGATTTTCTTGGTTTCCAGAGTTGCACGCAATTGATGAGGCAAGACCATGTCATACTCGATAGCATAACCAGTTCGCATCATCTCTGCATTTTCCAAACCTTTGATAGAATGAACCAACTCACGCTGGACATCCTCAGGCAGACTAGTTGAAAGTCCTTGGACATAGACTTCCTCTGTATTGCGCCCTTCTGGCTCGAGGAAAAGTTGGTGACGTTCCTTGTCCGCAAAACGTACAATCTTGTCCTCAATCGATGGACAGTAACGAGGCCCTACTCCCTTGACCACACCTGTAAACATTGGCGCACGGTGGAGGTTGTTTTGGATAATCTCATGGCTGGTACCATTGGTATAGGTCAACCAGCATGGTACTTGGTCTTTGACATAGTCCTCATCACGTGAAGTGTATGAGAAGTGATTTGGCGCTTCGTCTCCTGGCTGAATCTCTGTCACATCATAGTTGATAGAGGAAGCCTTGACACGTGGAGGCGTTCCTGTCTTGAAACGACCGATTTCAAGTCCAAGTTCCTTGAGATTATCAGCTAGGTTAATAGAAGCCAGGCTGTGGTTAGGACCTGACGAGTACTTGAGGTCTCCGATGATGATTTCCCCACGGAGGGCTGTCCCTGTCGTCACGATAACGGCCTTGGCAGCATACTCTTGATGGGTAGCTGTACGAACACCGACAACCTTGCCATCTTCCACCAAAATCTCATCAATCATTGTCTGACGAAGGGTTAGATTTTCTTGATTTTCAACCGTTTTGCGCATTTCCTTAGAGTAAAGCTCCTTGTCAGCCTGCGCACGAAGAGCTCGAACTGCTGGACCTTTCCCAGTGTTAAGCATCTTCATCTGGATGTAAGTCTTGTCAATGGTCTTAGCCATTTCTCCACCGAGGGCGTCGACTTCACGCACAACAATTCCCTTAGCAGAACCACCGATAGAGGGATTACATGGCATGAAAGCCAACATTTCAATGTTGATGGTCGCAAGCAAGACCTTGCAACCCATACGGCTAGCTGCTAGGGAAGCTTCGACCCCCGCGTGTCCCGCACCGATAACTATAATATCGTAATCTTCTATAAAATTATAAGTCATTTCTTAACCTTTCAAAAATTTCTCGTAAATAAGGAACTAACTTCTCCTCCTCTAGAGCTTGAGCCATAGTAACCCATTTAAAGTGCGTATGCTCTTCAGGATCTAATCTGATAATTGGCTTCTCCCCAACCCACTCTTCTTTATAAACTAAGCGAGTAAAGACAGTATCCTTAGAGGTATCCAGTTGACTATCTTCGTGAAGAAGCTTGAGCGAACTACTGTCTAGCCTAACTCCCGTTTCTTCAACACATTCTCTAAGAGCTCCATCTCGCGGAAGTTCACCCTTTTCAACCCCGCCACCAGGAATATCCCAGTAAGTTGGATAAACGTTGGGTTGTCCTCTTTTAATTTCCGAACGCTGAATGAGCAAATAATCATCACCACTATGAACAAGTACATGGGCAATAAGCTTAACCATCCTTTTCTCTCCTATTCGTCAAGATGGATGTGTCGTAGTTGTCCGTCCCAATCTGGTAAAGCTGTTTTTAAAAATGCTGGAACTAGATTGATACCCTCAAGCTTGTCTATGTCAATCCATTCACAGGGTTGCGATTTTTCATCTTCTTGCATGGTCAATGGGGCATCTTCAAGCAAATCCACCAGATAATGAAACTCGATATTGTGATAGGAAACACCGTCCTGTTCAAAACGATTTTCAACCACGAAAGCTAGTTGTCTAGCCTCAGCTTTGACACCTAATTCTTCCCTGACTTCACGGACTACCGCTTCTTCCGTGCTTTCATTGACTTGGATAGCGCCGCCAATGGTGTAATACTTGCCCTTATCTTTGGTAACTAGGAGCTTGCGATTTTGGAGAATCAAGGCTGTCGCCCGAACTCCAAAAACCGTATTTTCTACTTTTGTCCGAAAGTCTTGTTGAATCATCTTTTTTCCTTTCCTCTAAACGACACAAAAACAGTCAAAACTCCAAAGAAGTGCAGGACAAAAAAGCCTGCAACATCCATGAGCTTTGACCATCATTTCTATTGCTTTTATTATTGTAGCAAATTGAGAACATTTGTCAATCTAAATGTACTGACAAACCTTGCCATCACGGTAGGCATTGTCAATCAAACCGCCACCGAGACATTCTTCACCATCGTAAAAGACAACTGCCTGTCCTGGTGTAATGGCGCGTTGCGGTTCCGCAAAAATGACCTCTGCCTTGTCTCCTTTGACATGTACAGTCACCTTAGAGTCAGGCTGACGGTAGCGGAATTTAGCCGTGCATTCGAGCGTAAATTCCTCTGGCATATCACGAGTAAAGTGGACTTGACTAGCCTCTAAGCTGGTTGACATGAGCGAATCATGGTAGAAACCTTGTCCGACATAGAGGATATTTTGGCTCAAGTCTTTTCCGACAACGAACCAAGGGGCATTGTCCCCACCGTGTTGACCACCGATACCGAGTCCGCCACGCTGACCAATCGTATAGTACATCAGGCCAGCATGCTCCCCCATATCGCGACCATCCACAGTCATCATGCGACCAGGCTGGGCTGGTAGGTAGTTGCTGAGAAATTCTTTAAAGTTCTTTTCTCCGATAAAGCAAATCCCTGTTGAATCTTTCTTCTTAGCAGTCGCAAGGCCTGCTTCTTCTGCTAGTCTGCGAACTTCAGGCTTTTCCAAATGTCCCAATGGGAACATAGTCTTTTGGAGTTGTTCTTGCGAAAGTTGGCTGAGGAAATAGGTCTGATCCTTGCCATTGTCCACGCCACGAAGCATGTGAACGATGCCATCCTCATCACGCGCCACACGGGCATAGTGCCCAGTCGCTACATAGTCTGCTCCCAAGGTCATGGCATAGTCCAAAAAGGCCTTAAACTTGATTTCCTTGTTACACATAACGTCTGGATTTGGCGTGCGTCCTGCACGGTATTCCGCTAGGAAATACTCAAAAACGCGGTCCCAGTACTCTTTTTCAAAATTGACAGAGTAGTAAGGAATGCCAATCTGGTCTGCCACCGCAGCCACATCCTTGTAATCTTCGGTCGCCGTACAGACGCCGTTTTCATCTGTGTCATCCCAGTTCTTCATGAAGATACCGATCACATCGTAGCCCTGCTCCTTGAGCAAGAGAGCCGTCACCGACGAATCAACACCACCACTCATCCCCACGACAACACGTGTTTTAGAGTTATCACTCATGGTAGTTCTCCCATCTATTCGTTTATTCACGATTGAAGGTCGTGTTTGCTATCACGATTGAAGGTCGTTTGAGCAGTTTTCATTATAACATGCTTGGTTGGAGAAGACAAGAAAGAGGCTGACAATCTATCAACCTCTTCTGTAAATACATGAAAGATCAGGATACAAAAAGAAATCAATTCATACCTAAACCTCTATTCTCTTTATAAACTTATTTTTTTAAAATCAGCTAAAAATGATATACTGTAATAAGGAGGAACGCGCACATGATTCCATACATATATCATCATCCATATGCGTATAACTATTGTGAAAAACTACAAAGAGATCCTAAAATCAAAAAATACCATTTTTACTATTACCATTGTTGTGGGTTTTGGACTTTTGACAGGCTTAGTCCTCCATCAAGAAAAAATCCAAGCAGAGAGAGGGAACGTTGCTCTCGTCAACCATCAAAAAGAATCATCAAGATGTTGAACAAGTAAAAACGCTATTAAAAAAACTTCAATATTGATTCTGAAACTATTATAGAAGATTGGAAAAAGATCCAAGAATTGAAGCCAACTACTGATGAAGGCAAAAAGATACTAGCAGACTTTCTTACTTCTACTACCGATAAAGTCACAAATCATTATAGTGAAAAAGCTTTAAAACTAGATATAAAAGATTCTGATAGCCAGTTTCAAGATAAACAAACACTTGAAACGACCATCACTTCCTTACAAAAAAATACTAGACATCATTAAAAATATCAATTCTGCACAACGATCAAAGCTGCTCTTGAAGAAAAGATTAAAACCAATTCAAGAACTAATCTCTAAATTTCCAAAAACAAGTTGAAGTCTTGACTAAAAAGAGGAACAAAAGTCTCAACCAGACTGAAACGACTAGTAGCGTTCAGAGAGTAGAATCCTACAATTCAGAAGATAGCAACTACACTCCAACCTACTCTGAATCATATGGAAGCATTAGTAACTCCCAAACACCTGCAGCTGAGCAATATTCATCTGGTAGTAGTGGAAATAATGTTGTCAATACAGGAGATCAAGCAGAGGCTAATACCAATAGTAATCATGCTGAAGATAGCAATACAAATAGTCATCAACCTACTAATTCAGGTGTAGAAAATCCATAAACTTGTCAGAGCCTTAATAAATCTGCTACCACTAATGTTTACATCAAATAAAAATAATAGTACATAAAAAGAGCCATCTCAGGCTCTTTTTAGGGCTTTATAATATTTGTAGTGGGTAAATTCCTATAAATATTATGGAGCCAATTATTGATTAAAAACTTTAGTCATCTTCGTCTCTATAAAAATATTTTTCTATACACCCTTGATAATACCAAAAATTAATGCCCAGTATCATACCAAGAGCCATAATAATAGAATTTATTAGATTTATTTTAGTATGTCCAATCACTAGTCCAATAATTGGACTAGTAGACATGCTTAGATATAATAAAAAAATAACAAAAATGAATCTCACCAATTCCTGAAGACAAGAAAGATGACAGAGGCCTTCAATTAGGGAAACACGAAAAAAAGTCGAGGAGATCCCTCGACTTTTTGCATCTTATTTTGTTCGTCAGTTCTTAGTACCAACCGTTGTTAAGCCAGAAGTTCTTAGCAGCTGTCCATGAACCGTAACGTCCTGCAACGTAAGCATCTGCTACACGTTCTTGGTTTTCAGCTGAGTAGTCACCGTTCAAGTATGAATCTGTCAATTGGTAACGTCCGATATAACGTCCGTTTGTAGCTGTGTAACTACCGCCTGATTCTTTTTGAGCGATCCATTCTTTAGCTTCTGCTTCAGATCCGCTTACAGTTGAAGTTGATGCTGAAGTTTCTGTTGTAGCAACAGTTTCTTCTGCTACAGTTACGCTTGCTGCTGGTGCTTCATAAGTTGTTGTTTCATTAGCTGCAGGTGCTGCTACTGGAGCTTCTGCTGTCGCAGTTGAAGTTGCTTCACCATCAATAACCAATACTTGGTCTACATAGATCAAATGAATATCTTTAATCTTATTTTTTTCTGCCAATTTTTCAACAGTTGTATTGTATTTTTCAGCGATTCCTGATAGAGTGTCACCTGATTTTACTGTGTAAGTTGTTGTTTCTTGTGCAAAAGTAAGTGATGGTGCAAGGAAAGCAAGCGCTGCTGCTACTCCTACAAGTCCTGTTTTTAATTTTTGTTAGTTGTTGATTTCATATTAAAAGATTCTCCTTCTTTCTTATATTTCCATCATACCCTACTATTATTACTGTTTCTTGACGGTTTTATGTAGAAATGTTACAAGACTATGTTTTATTTCGCTTAAACAGCCTCTTTTTGTTACAAAAGGCTTGATTTTTATAGGCTTTATGGGGATTTTAGATATTTTATCATGGAATTGAGCGCTTGCATCGAATCTTTGATATAATAGAGTTAAGAATCTTTTTAAGGGGAAACAGATGCAATCACTTCGTTTTCAATCTGTCTTTGATATCATTGGGCCAGTCATGATTGGCCCATCTAGTAGTCACACGGCAGGAGCTGTTCGTATCGGTAAAATCGTCTCTTCTATCTTTGACGATACTCCAACCGAGGTCGAGTTCCAGCTTTTTAATTCTTTTGCAAAAACCTATCGAGGGCACGGAACTGATCTCGCCCTAGTCGCTGGAATCTTAGGAATGGACACAGATGATCCAGAAATTCCAAATAGTTTAGAAATTGCCCATAAGCGTGGAATCAAAATTGTTTGGACCATCCAGAAAGACAGTAACGCCCCTCACCCAAATACTACGAAAATCACTGTTAAGAATGAGCACAAGACCATCAGTGTGACAGGAATTTCAATCGGTGGTGGAAATATCCAGGTAACAGAGCTCAATGGCTTTGCCGTATCCCTCAACATGAACACCCCTACCATTATCATCGTTCATCAGGATGTTCCTGGTATGATCGCTCACGTAACAGAGGCCCTCTCTCGCTTTGACATTAACATCGCCCAAATGAATGTAACCCGAGAAAAAGCTGGTGAGAAAGCCATTATGATTATCGAAGTTGATAGTCGCAACTGTGATGAATCTATCGAAGAGATTCGTAAAATTCCTCATTTGCATAATGTCAATTTCTTTCAATAGGAGAAAATATGTTTTACTCTATCAAAGAATTAGTCCAACAAGCCGAACTTGATTTTCAAGGAAATGTCGCTGAGCTCATGATTAGGACTGAGTTTGAATTGACTGGTCGTGAACGCGAAGAAGTCATCCTTCTCATGGAACGCAACCTTGAAGTCATGAAAGCTTCAGTTGAGCTTGGTCTCAGTGAAAAAAAATCTCGCAGTGGCCTAACAGGTGGAGATGCGGCCAAACTAGACCACTACATCAAAAAAGGAAAGACCTTATCAGACTTTACTGTTTTGTCTGCTGCTCGTAATGCTATCGCCGTTAATGAACACAATGCCAAGATGGGCCTCGTTTGTGCAACCCCTACCGCTGGTAGTGCAGGCTGCCTTCCAGCCGTTCTCACTGCTGCTATTGAAAAATTGGATTTAACTCATGAGCAACAACTAGACTTTCTCTTTACTGCCGGTGCTTTCGGACTCGTCATTGCTAACAACGCTTCTATCTCAGGAGCCGAAGGAGGCTGCCAAGCTGAGGTTGGATCTGCTTCTGCCATGAGTGCCGCTGCCCTGACCTTAGCTGCTGGAGGAAGTCCCTATCAAGCTAGCCAGGCCTTGGCTTTTGTCATTAAAAATATGCTCGGTCTCATTTGTGACCCTGTTGCAGGCTTGGTTGAAGTTCCTTGCGTCAAGCGTAACGCTATGGGGGCAAGCTTTGCCTTCATCGCAGCCGATATGGCTCTGGCTGGTATTGAATCCAAAATTCCAGTTGATGAGGTCATTGACGCCATGTATCAAGTAGGTTCTAGCCTACCAACTGCCTTCCGTGAAACTGCTGAGGGAGGGCTTGCAGCCACACCGACAGGTCGTCGCCTTCAAAAAGAAATCTTCGGCGAATAATTTCAAAATCATTAGGAGAGTATATGTCATCAATTTCTGCTATTTTTTTCGATTTAGATGGGACACTCGTGGATAGTTCTATCGGTATTCACAACGGTTTCACCTATACCTTTGAGCAACTAGGAGTAACAAGTCCTGATGCCAAGACTATTCGTGGTTTTATGGGTCCTCCGCTAGAAACCAGCTTTGCCACTTGCTTACCAACTGAGCAGATAGAGCAGGCCATTCAGCTCTATCGTTCTTATTATAAGGAAAAGGGTGTTTACGAAGCCCAGCTTTATCCTCATATCAAAGATTTACTGGTAGAACTAGCTAAACAGTTTCCTCTCTATATCACCACTACGAAGAATACACCAACAGCAATTGATATGGCTAGTAATTTTGAGATTGACCACTTCTTTGATGGCATCTATGGTTCAAGTCCTCAAGCCCTGCACAAGGCAGATGTCATTCGTCAGGCTCTGGAAACTCATCATCTAACTCCTGAAACGGTTGTTATTATCGGAGATACCAAGTTTGATATGATTGGTGCCCAAGAAACTGGCATTAAAAAACTAGCGGTAACTTGGGGATTCGGTGAGGAGAAAGACCTCATGGACTACAATCCTGACTGGATTGCTCACCAAACAGAGGATATTTTAAATCATTTACAGAAGAAAGATTAAGCAAAAGACCCCCAAATCTAGCATCCTAGACTTGGGAGTCTTTTTATCTGTACTTGACTAGGAAACACGCCTTTCCCCACACTGGTTACATTATTCAAAGAGGGAAACTTCTTCGCTTTCAACTTCTTCAGAGCTATCGATAGTGACTGTTTCTACTTCCTTAGTGGGCATAGCTAGCAGAACTAACAGAGCAAGACGTCCAACCATTGGAACGAAGTGAAGGAAGATGAAAGCCCAGTGAAGACCAGCATCACGCAAACGTCGAATCTTTAACGCTAGATTAGGTAACAAAAGGAGTAGAGCCAAAATGGCATAAATACCGATAACCAATATAACTAAAGTAAAATTCAGAGAAGGACCTTGGTTTATCTCTTTATTGAAGATAAGGATATACAGGGGTAGGAACAAGATATGATTCATCAACCAAACCCACCAGAAGTCAGGACGTGTTGAGTGTCCTACAAAATCTACATAACCTTTTAAAAAATTTATATAAGCCCTAAACAAGATATTTCTCCTTTTTAAAAACAATATGCTATAAAGCGTACATAGTTTTAAAACACTCCCAAATCTATTTTTAGATATGGGAGTGTTAGATATTCGCTTAACAATATAGAGAAAACTCTAAAACAGATTCAATTGTAAAACCTGAACTTCTTAGTTTTTGTCTGATTCTTCGAATGGTGAAACTTCTACAATTTCTTCAGTTTCATTGATTGTTACTACTTCTACTTGTTTCGTTGGCATAGCTAACAAAGCTAAAAGGGCAAGAGGTCCAACCATAGGAATAAAAATGACAAAGATTAGAGCCCAGTGGAAACCAGCATCACGTAGACGACGAACTGTCAAAGCTAACATAGGTAACATTAAGGCTAGCCCGAAAATCATATAGATAATAGCAATTCCACCCAAGGCCATAAGAGCAGTCTCATTTCTTGGATTTGCTAGTGCCTTAAAATATGCTGAGTAAAAAGGGACAAGGAGGATCATGTTTGTTAACCAAATCCACCAATACTCTGAGCGTGTTGAACGACCTGTAAAATCTACATAACCTTTAAAGAAATTCTTATATGCGTTAATCATAAGTTACTCCCAAATTTTTTAATTCATACTCCATGAAAATTGAGAAGCAAATCAGAAAGTTCGTTATAAACCATATCTAAGTACAGTAAAACAACGCAGACCTTATTTACTTTGATTTTTCAAATAGTATAAATTTAGTTTACCATAAATGTTCGACAATGACAAGTTAGTTTAAAAAAATTGGTAAAGGACCATTCGTTATCATAAAAGGTATGATTCCACTCGCTTCTAACATGAAGCTAGGAATCATACCTTTTTCTTTTTTAATGAGTGTGAGTTGTTTCATTTGCAAAACCGATAATGGCTTGCTTCAACTCTGAACCTTGCAAGATACGGAATTCTTCAATCTTTTGATTGATGACTTCAAGTGGCATGACATTAACTTTACCAACAAAAATCTTATCCATGACTTGATTATCAACCAATTCAGTAGATACCAACAACTCCTCATAGAGTTTCTCACCTGGACGGATTCCCACTTCTACAATTGGAATTTCATTTTCAGTACGCCCGCTGAGAAGAACCATTTTCTTGGCCAAATCATAAATCTTAACTGGTTTGCCCATATCAAGAATAAAGACTTCTCCATCTTTAGCATAAGCTCCTGCATGGATCACCAAACGGCTAGCTTCTGGAATGGTCATAAAGTAACGAGTCATACGGAAGTCTGTCACAGTCACTGGACCACCCTCTGCAATCTGACGCTCAAATACTGGAATCACACTACCACGGCTACCGAGAACATTCCCAAAACGAACCGCACAATAGGTAGACTGGCTACGTTGGTTAAATCCTGTAACAATCAACTCTGCCACACGTTTGGTAGCTCCCATTACGTTTGGTGGATTAACAGCCTTATCGGTCGAAATCATGACCATCTTCGGTACCTTAGCAGCATCAACTGCTTTGGCAACATTATAAGTTCCGAGGATATTATTTTTAAAGGCTTCTTTTGGATTACGTTCCATCATTGGCACGTGCTTATGGGCAGCAGCATGGTAAACAATGGCTGGTTGGTACTGCTCAAATACTTGAAGCAAGCGATCGTAGTCTTGGATGTCTGCAATCACAGGAACATAGTCAATTCCTTGGAAGCTACGAATCAATTCATGATAGATCAGATAAATGGAGTTTTCCCCATGACCCAAGAGAACCACGCGCTCTGGATTAAAGCGACTAACCTGACGGCAAATCTCAGACCCGATAGAACCTCCTGCACCTGTCACTAAGATGGTTTTTCCAGTAATTTCTGAGCCTAGGCGTGACTCATCTAGTTGAATTTCTTTACGTCCCAAAAGGTCCGTAATATCGATTTTTTGGAAACCACCTACCTGAGGATGCAATCCTTGTACAACCGACTCAATCTTGGGCATCTTATAACACTTCAAGCCAAGTTGGTTACACATTTTTAGGATACGCTCATACTCGGATGGATCAAGAGAAGGAATCGCAACGATAACTTTTTCAATCTGATGACGTTTTGAGAGTTCTGGTAACTGTTCATAAGATCCTAAGACTGGGATTCCTCCTAGTTTTTGGCCTTTTTTCTTTTCATCATTGTCCAAAATACCCACTAACTCAAGATCACTCGTAGGATGCTGGTAGCTGTTCATAAAGAGAGCTCCACCGTCTCCCGCACCAATCAAGAAGGTACGACGATGTTCCCCTTCTCCATCACTCTTTTTACGTCTAGAATAGATCAACTGCCAAGTGATACGAGGGAAGAGAATTAAGAAGGTTGTCAATAAGATAAAGAGGACAATAAAGCGCACAGAAAAGAGTGGTAGAAAGGCGTAGCAAATAACATAAGACAAGACACTGCTGATACTTACTCCGATGAATATCTTCATAAAGTCTGTGATTTTGCTATAGCGACTAATACTAGCATTGAGACCCCAGAATCCAATCATGATTTGATAGAACAGGAAGGTCAAGCTAGTATAGATGACATAGTCAACAGGAGCTGGATTGATCAATCCATAAAACAAGATGTAAGAAACAATGATTGAGGAAATCATGCTGGCAGCATCAAAAATCCCCCAAAAGACTTGTTTTTGTTGTTTATTTAACACTTCAACCAGATCAATTACATAATCTGTCATTTTTTTATTCATGTGAATGGTATCCTCCTAGACAAAATCACATTTTCTAGTAATTACAAGATATTTTTTTAAACTGATGAGCTATTTGCTTTTTCTCAATAGTTTTAAAAATATAAACTGTCGTACAAATCCTGGGCATAGGGCAACGACAACTTGGATTAAAACACTTTTTAGATATTCGCCATAAGAAATCTGTCCACGCGCGTGCATTCTTTGGCGTGCTTGACGATAGAGTTTGAGATAGCGAAGACCACCTCGGCGTTCAAACATCCCTGCTCCCACTCGAACCTTACAAAGAATCTGATCCACATTTCCAGTCCGAGCACCAGCGCTAATCATATTGAGCCAAAGCAGATCATCTTCCATATAAAGGCCATCTTCATAGTTGCCTGCCTTTAACACCATCTCTTTTTTGAACATGACCGTCATGTGATTGAAAGCACTTCTCATACGTTGGTAGGCAACGATATCCTCATGCTTAATCGGTACACGACGGTAAGACACAATCTCGTCTGGTTGGTCAATAAATTCTGCGATATGACCTCCCAGCAAGTCCAAGTTTTCCTTTTCCATCAAGTCAAACTGTTGTTCGAAACGGTCTTCGACAGCAATATCATCTGTATCCATACGAGCAATAACGTCATATTGGCACTGTAAGACACCGTACTGAAGCGCTAACCCTAAGCCGCGATTTTGCTCAAGCGGGCAACGTTTGATTGGAATACTTGACTGTGTTTCCAATTTCTCCAAAACTTGATAGAGTTCAGGTGTCAGCGGACCATCTTCGACGATTACCACTTCGCTAGGTTTGAGTGTTTGATGTAAGATGCTCTCTACTGCTTCTTCTAAAAAGGTAGAGTTTCTTTGATATAGACTGACATCAAGACACTAAATTTCCGATTTTCAGACACAGTTTTTCTCCAATGTATAGATTTTCTTCCACTATTTTATCACAAATTTCCAGACTTTCCTATTTTTATTTGAATTCCAGAAAAAAACTAGTAAATCTATCCTTCTTTTTCCCATGATTTCGCTGAGCTAAGTAACGGATTCTCTCTATCTTGACATCTATAGGAAAAAGCCTTAAAATAAGCTGTTATCAAAATCAGTTTATTGAGGTTCACATGAAAAAACGATCACTCTTTTTTATTCTAGGAATTGTCTTAATCGGAGCGGTCTTAAGAGCTCCTTTTACAGCCTTACCGACTATTTTAGGAGATATTGCTCAAGGTTTAGGAGTTGAGGTCAGCTCACTTGGTGTTTTGACCAGCCTTCCTCTCTTAATGTTTGCTCTTTTTTCCTCTTTTGCGACCCGTTTAGCTCAAAAGATTGGACTCGAGCACCTTTTTACCTTCAGCCTTATCGTATTGACCATAGGTTCAGTCATTCGTATCTTCAATCTCCCATTGCTTTATCTGGGAACCCTACTCATCGGAGCAAGTGTCGCTATTTTTAACGTACTCCTTCCTAGCGCCATTCAGGCTAACTACCCACAAAAGATTAGCTTCCTGACAACAGTATATGTGACTTCCATGGGAATAGCAACAGCTCTTGCTTCCTATCTATCTGTTCCCATTACTCAGGCGACATCTTGGAAAGGCTTGGTCCTCTGCCTATCCTTTGTCTGCCTACTAACTTTAGTTGTCTGGTTCCCCAATCATCGTCGCAATCATTTTCTAGAAGGACATGAGAAAAAACAAAAGAAAAAGAACATTCTAAAAGACAAGAAAGTTTGGGCTATTATTGTATTCGGTGGGCTCCAATCCCTGCTCTTTTATACCAGTATGACCTGGTTACCAACCATGGCCATCAGTGCTGGACTATCTCATACGGACGCTGGTCTTCTGGCTTCTATCTTTTCACTGATTAGTATCCCCTTCTCGATGACAATTCCAAGTTTAACAACTCATTTGTCCAATCGTCACCGTCAAATCATGCTGACAGTCATCTCTCTCGCTGGAATGCTTGGAATTGCTATGCTCCTATACCCGAGCAAGAGTTTCCTTTACTGGTTAGTAGCGCATCTCTTGATTGGAACTGCCTGTAGCGCTCTTTTCCCTTATCTCATGGTTTGCTTCTCTATCAAAACAAGTTCGCCTGAAAAGACAGCCCAATTGTCTGGACTTGCCCAGACAGGTGGTTACATCCTGGCAGCCTTTGGACCAACTCTGTTTGGTTACAGCTTTGACATGTTCCATTCTTGGATCCCAGCCGTACTGGCTCTTTTAATGATTGATGTCATCATGACCATCTCCCTCTTTATGGTGGATAAAACTGAGAAAATCCTCTAAAAAGAGGGTTAGAATTTGCCACAAATAAATACATTTTGAAAGCCAGACTGAGTCTGGTTTTTTGTATGAGTATATATCTAAAAACCATCATACATATACTAGGAGAAAGATGTAGTTTTTGATATAATAAAATATGTAGAAACTAATTATGAAACGAAAAGGCAGATTAGTTTTAACTAGCAATAATTACTATTTCAAAGTGAGGGCATAGTATGGATGAACAGAAATACAATTTGGAACAAAGCATAGCAGAGTTAGGTAAGCTCCTTGACTTATCGGCCAAGGAAACAGATCAAGATACCTGTGAAGCTTTAGCTGAAAAAGCAAAAATAATTTATGAGCAATTCCCAGAATCAGAAGACATTGCTTTGCGGTATGTCAAGACTTTGTCGAATTCAGCAGACAAACAAACAGAGATTAGGGAGGTTAATCGTACAGTTGAAAAAGTCAAAATAATTTACGAAAAATTCCATAATTCTGAAAGGATTGCTTCGTGGTATGCATGGTTGCTACAGAATTTAGTAGCTAAACAAACAGAGATTGGGGAGGTTAATCGTACAGTTGAAAAAGTCAAAATAATTTACGAAAAATTCCATAATTCTGAAGAAATTGCTTCGTGGTATGCTGGAGCCTTGTCTAAGTTAACAGACAAACAAACAGAGATTGAGGAGGTTAATCGTACAGTTGAAAAAAAGTCAAAATAATTTACGAAAAAAATTCCATAATTCTGAAAAAGGTTGCTTTGTGGTATGCATGGTTGCTACAGAATTTAGTAGCTAAACAAACAGAGATTGGGGAGGTTAATCGTACAGTTGAAAAAAAGTCAAAAATAATTTTACGAAAAAAATTCCATAATTCTGAAGAAATTGCTTCGTGGTATGCTGGAGCCTTGTCTAAGTTAACAGACAAACAAACAGAGATTGAGGAGGTTAATCGTACAGTTGAAAAAGTCAAAAATAATTTACGAAAAAAATTCCATAATTCTGAAAGGATTGCTTCGTGGTATGCTGGAGCCTTGTCTAAGTTAACAGACAAACAAACAAAAGATTGAGGAGGTTAATCGTACAGTTGAAAAAAAGTCAAAATAATTTACGAAAAAAATTCCATAATTCTGAAAAAGATTGCTTCGTGGTATGCATGGTTGCTACAGAATTTAGTAGCTAAACAAACAGAGATTGGGGAGGTTAATCGTACAGTTGAAAAAAAGTCAAAATAATTTACGAAAAAAATTCCATAATTCTGAAGAAATTGCTTCGTGGTATGCTGGAGCCTTGTCTAAGTTAACAGACAAAACAAACAGAGATTGAGGAGGTTAATCGTACAGTTGAAAAAGTCAAAATAATTTACGAAAAAAATTCCATAATTCTGAAAAAGATTGCTTCGTGGTATGCATGGTTGCTACAGAATTTAGTAGCTAAACAAACAGAGATTGGGGAGGTTAATCGTACAGTTGAAAAAAAGTCAAAATAATTTACGAAAAATTCCATAATTCTGAAGAGATTGCTTCGTGGTATGCTGGAGCCTTGTCGAATTCAGCAGACAAGCAAACAGAGATTGAGGAACTGAGACACACAGTTAAACAAATATGTGACATTTTAAAATCAATCCCCGATGTTAAATCATTTGCCACATTAGTAAAAAAATATTAGAAAACAATCCTGATACTCCATTATATATAAATGATACTCCAGCCACTAGCCTCACAAAAATTTTTAGATAGACTATGTTTTTTTATTCCAATGATGGTTTTGACAGAAAACTACTAATTCGAGCTTTAAATCTTGACCTCGTTATAAATACAAAATACGATATTTTTAAAGGATTGGATAAAATACTATAAAGATGATGAAAAATAAGCTCAATCAGTTAATAGATATCTATAGAATTGTTCAAAAAATCAAGTATCACCTTGGACTAAAAGACGAAGATAAAAATAAAGTGCTTGAATTCGGCCATTATACCAAGGGAAGCACTCTCCAAATTATGTTAGATCAAGAGGAGAATAAAAAGAAGAAAGAGGAGAATGAAAAGAAGAAAAGTACTTTTTCGGTATCTGGAAAAACTCGATTGTATAATGCTAATTATATGAATGATCCTGAAGAAGGAATCGTAATAGAACAGATATTGGGCTTAGATAGGCGAGACATCTTGGAACCAAGCTCTTGGTTTTTAATGAGTTTTACAAACAAAACAGATGATTTGGCCATGTGGTCCCAGTATGGTGATGATGCCAAAGGCGTTTGTTTGGTACTTCGTGAAGATGATTTTTCTAGATTTACTTCCTTCAATGATGTTTCTTGGCGTAAAGAGGCCATCCCCTTAGTAGAGACAATGAGTAAGGTAGACTCTACTCTATCGTACGATTTAAAAGGCTCACCAAATGAATTAAATAATATTAAACCAACTGTAGCTATTAAAGATGAAGAAAAAAGGTCGAAATCTGAAAAAAAAGAGAATGTACCAAAACGGAATAACGATTATCTTTACCGAATTGCCTATGTTAAAAAAATATAGGTGAAGATATAGAACTTGAACAAACCGAACTATTTGAGAAGTCGGAAATAGAAGAATTAGAAAAAAATTGTTGAATAGTTTAAAAGAAAAAAACTAGATAGTGGTTCAAAAAGTTACGGAGGAGAACTATCAAGATGCTATTGCTGAATGTATAGAAGAAATTCGCTACTTATTTAAATCTGTCGATTATAAATATGAGAATGAACTGCGTATTTTTACGCTATGCTAATCTAGACCCAAGTAATGATAAAATCAAAATTGATAAAGAATCTGGAATTGGTAAACTTTATGTAGAACAGGGAAAACCCAATTCAAATCGATGAAGTCATTTTTCGGACCCTAAGTTTCCAAATCCTGAATATGTAACTCCTTTATTAAAACTCTTGGATAAGAAAATTAAGTATAAAAAAATCTACGATAAAAATTCAGATAGGCACACTCCTATTCTAAATAACACTCATAAAATCTAAGAGAAGTTACCTAAAAAGCCAGATAATATGAAAGCCAGACTGAGTCTGGTTTTTCTATATCTTCACAATATTTTTAAAAAGTATAGATTTACCAAGCATAGTACTGTTCCCACGCGCAAAAATGGTATAATAAAGCTAAGAAAACTCCGGGTACAATTTATTAAGAGTAGCACTGTTTGGGTACATAAAAGGTTATTACTTTGGGAATTGATAGTTGAAGCGATGCTAAAGTAGAAATTATAAACATCTACATTTATGATTGTTTTAACGCCATTAAGAAATTTTGATTGGATAAAAAGTCTCGATTATCCAAGGACCATTGAATCATGTAAGGAGAAATTTGTATGCTAGCAAAAGCAGGGGACGTCTATTGTGTTTACAATTTCCATCTAAAAAAATACATAGCTTGTCAGATAACCAAGATAGAAGAGGGGGAGAAAAAGCCACAGGCTGTCCTACTGTCATTAGACTGGTCAGGAGATCAACCTCTTAGAGAAGAAGAGCTAGCTTCTTTGAAGCCACTCTATATAGATTTTATGTACTGGGAAAGAAACTTACATCTGAGTAATGTTGATATTCATGTACCGTCGAATTATATTTTTATTGGTAATACAACACCATTAACAACTGAAAGCACCAATACTTATGCTATGTTTTGGGGGAATGGTTACGATATTTATAGGCAACTGAAATGGCAAAAAATACCAAAAGAAAAAAGAGATTTATTTAAGAAAGCAGATAAAAGCAAGGAAAAAGTTTCATTTGCAGGAAATGAGTGCCGTATTTCTAAACACAATATCAATGACGAGTGGACGCCTTTTGAAGACACATTAGAATTAAAGGTCTTCCCTTGTTTATCTAAGTTAGAATTAACTAAATGGCACAAAAATATATATGAGTATTTGCAATCGACTCCTTTTATTACAGAACTAGTTCTTAAAAATCATGGACAAACAAAACTGGATTTTTCTAAAACATCCATACATCAACTTTCCATTGATTTGACAGGTGTAGAGGAACTTAGATTGAATGATGATTTGGAGGAGCTACTCTTATTAGGAGACATGAGCGACAATTGTCAGATACTTGTAAAGGATCATGGAGCCAGCTTACGATTACAACTTGATCGTTCTCTACCTAAGGTACTGGGATTAAAGGATTTGGGAGCCATCCATTGTTCTAACATCCTTGAAATAGACTTTGCACAAATCTTGAATAACTATCCAAATCTTAGGGAATTGAGATTGTGGGGGAAACCTGGTAATATTCTTAATTTCCATAAATTATCAGAGTTAAAAGAGTTAATCAATTTTTCAACCGTTGATTTGTTTGGCTTTACTGCAGAGGATATCCCAAAACCAGAAGATTTACCTCAATTAAGCATGTTTTGGATGAGTAGCTTACCAGAAGATGCAGCTAAAGTAGCCAAAAAATATTATAAAAAACTGAAGGACAAGGGACTGAATCTTTGGATAACAAAACCGAGGAAAGCTGAATGGCTAGCCCAAAACCTAGATAATCCATTTCGCTCATGGGATGGACAAGAAAATATTTCAACCGCAAATGCAAAAAAAGCAGCCTCTCTTTATAGAAAGACTAGAGCAAGCCTTATAAAGCTTCTAGAAAACCCCAATGAGAACACTATTAAAAACGTAGAAGTTCTCATAAGAGAATATACTCAAGGTTTCAATAAAATGGACAAACGTAACTGTTTTATTGAAACAATCGAGAGAGAGGATATCTATAGTGCTCTAAGCGAAATCTTAGACTTAATACCTGAAGATTTAGGAATGGACAAAGAAAAATTTATAGAAATCTTTGATGAGCTAAAGGATTTTTAAATGAGAAGCCTTTCTAGTTCATTCCTGAAACGGAGATTATCATGACTAACTTTATACAGACTATCACAGTAGAAAATCGGCAGGTCGACAAAGAAAATTACTTTACAATTGGCTACTCTCCTGAGATAGAAAAATCTTTACTGTGTGTTTATATTTCTTGGATTGCTGGTTACGAACGCTATTACGAGTTAGATGACGGAGATTTGGCTCTCTTTGAAAGGAAACGAGAAGAATTTCTCAAAAAATATGAAAAAGAAATCAAGGCTTATCGGACTGAAAGATTGATTGGTTCTGGGGCCTTGAGGGATTACAATTTCAGATCTTTGCCTGAGAATATCCTAAAAAACTTGGATAGCTATCCTCCATTTAACGGATATGTCTATCAAAACGGCATCCTCTGTGCCAAAATCAAGATTGAAGACAAGTATTTTTATCTTCCACCCATTTATGATGAGGATTGCAGATAAGCATTGCCTCAAAGTAATGCAAAACAGCCTCAATCTTCTAGTTTTTACTAGGAGATTTTTTATATATAAAAATTTTACACATATTGCTTGACAAGGCTTACATTTAGATGTATGATGTATGTGTAGAATAATTATATATAAAATTTTTACATACTAAAAAAGGAGGTGCCCCATGTATTTTCCAACATCATCGGCCTTGATTGAATTTCTCATCTTGGCCATCCTAGAACAAGGGGATTCCTATGGTTATGAGATTAGCCAAACCATTAAACTCATTGCCAAAATCAAGGAATCTACCCTCTACCCCATCTTGAAAAAACTGGATACCAACCGCTATCTGACTACATACTCTCGCGAATACCAAGGTCGGATGCGCAAGTACTACTCCTTGACAGAAATCGGAGAGGAGCAACTCTTTGTCCTTCGAGAAGAATGGACACTCTACACTGACACTATCAACGGCATCATAGAAGGGAGCATTCGCCATGACAAGAACTGAATATTTGAATCAGCTTGAAGCCTATCTGATGAAGCTGCCTCAATCTGATCGTATCGAAGCCATGGACTACTTCAAAGAACTCTTTGATGATGCTGGGCCAGAAGGTGAGGAGGAGCTTATCGCTAGCCTGGGAAGTCCAAAAGAAGCTGCCCATGATGTCCTGACTACACTTCTTGATAAGAAAATCAACGAAGAAAATTCCAGCAAGAACGACCGCCATATTTTACGCATCGCTCTACTAGCCCTTCTTGCAGCTCCTATCGGAATTCCGGTCGGAATTGGTCTTCTCATGGCTATCATCGGGATTTTTATCGCTGCTGTCAGCGTACTTATAGCCTTCTTTGCTGTATCAGCAGCTGGAATGGTCCTCGGAGCTGTTCTCCTATTTGAAAGCTTCTACATTCTGGCTGAATCTACATCTGCCTTTGTGCTGATTTTTGGAGGAGGTTTACTGGCAATCGGAGCTTCATCCCTAGTTTTGCTAGCAACTTCCTATGTAGCACGTTTCTTTGGATTACTAGTCCTTCGACTCATCCAATGGATTCTTAATAGAGGAAAAGAGGTGAAAAGACATGCGTAAATGGACAAAAGGATTTCTTATCTTTGGTGTTGTTACTAGTATCATTGGTTTTTCCATGATGATCATCAGGGATCCAAACAGATGGTGTCAGAAGCCTCCTTGCAATGTCTCAAAAATCCAGTATTTGAAAGTCGAATGGAAGAACTCGTTTTTTTGATCAAGATATTGAAAATCTAAACATCTCACTAACAGAACATTCGCTCGTCATTACGGAGTCAAACGATGATAAGATTCACCTTCAGTATCATCCAACCATCTCCGAAAAAGAAAATCTTCAACACTCTATCAAAGAGAAAAATCTTGAAATAACTGACACCAAGTCAACTACACGTCGCTCTATAGGTTCTAGTATCGAGGGTATTCTCTATATCGCAAGCGGAATTTCTAGTCGCAATGATGAAGTTGTTCTCTCATTACCAAGAGGAAAAGACTTAAAAAATCTAACTGCCCAGGTAAACCATCGTATCCTTTCAATTGCTAATGCAAAACTCAGCAATGCCAAGATTCTGTCAAATGGATATCTCCTTCGTATCACTGATAGCGAGATTAAAAATAGCCAACTAACCACAGTTGGAATTGTCAATATATTTGAAACCAGTCTAACAGATAGCCGCATCCAAGCAGATCATGAACATATCAAGGCAGACGATATCCAAGTGCATGGTCGAGTGGAATTCGAGGCAAGAAAAGATATCTCACTCGAGTTATCTCAGAAGGAACTTGATCGAATCAATCTTGAATTTTCTGCTGAACATGGTGATATCTATCGTTGGCATCGAGACAGACGTGACATACCTACGGGAGGTAGTAAAGGTGAAGCATTAGCGAACCCTTACAAAACAGAAAAAAAAGATACGCAAGATCTCCTCGTCGCAAAATCTAATCAAAGTATCTATTTCCCATAATAAGATCGCTTGCTTTCTTATAGAAATCATGAATAAAGACAACTAGTAGTTACTACTCAAAAATTAATCAAAAAAGGGAGGTCTATTATGACTCAAGAATGGTTTGAAAGTGCTGATTTCGAAAAAACAGCCAACAATGATAAAAAAGATAGCCCATCCGACTCAGTTCTCCTTGAAGAAGATTCAGAGACAAGAGACGAGGCGCCAGTAGTTGAGGAAAATCCTCAAGCCAATCCAGAAGATAAGGAAACTAGTGAGGAAACTATAGAGACTGAAGAGATCGCTGAAAAATCAGAAAAGATAGACGAGTCAGAAGAACCTGTTAAAGAAGCTTCTCAGAAAAGTCAATCTTTGGAAAGCCCGTTTTTACCGGATTCTGTATCTGCCAAAACAGCACTATTCGCAGTATTCAAAGAAGAACTGGCTGATCTTTGGTTTTGGCTACAAAGTGCCCTTAAAGAACCGACAACAAGCATTGATACAGATAAAAAACATAGTTATAATGCCTTTGCCCTGCTGACTATCTTTTCTGCTCTTAGTTTCTTCTGTGCGATTTATCATATCAAGCATAACTACTATGGCCATATGACGGCTATCAACTCTCATGTCAGCGAGCAGTTCCCTTCACTGAATCTCTTTTCTATCTTCTCCATCTTGGTTGCGACAAGTTTATTCTTCTTTTCTATCCTTATGGGTGGATTTGTAGTTAAACGTTTTGTCAATCAGGACAATGACTGGACACTGGAAAAATCCTTGCAAGAGTACAGCAGACTCTTCGCCCTTCCTCTCTTGCTCACAGGTATTGCCAGTTTCTTTGCCTTCTTTAATAGTCTACGCTTTGCGACTCTTCTCTGCCTCATTAGCATTGGTCTGGTACTTCTTGCCAACCTCTATACCATCTCAAGACCAAGTAAAGATAGCCAAACTGATCCCTTCTATCGCCTTCTCTTGGCATTTCTAGTTAACGGTGGTATCCTATTTCTCTTCTTCCTAGCAGAAATGACTCTAGTTTTTGAATATCTACGAATCCTAGCTTTTTATGTAAGATAAAAGGCGATGAGATAGAAAGATATTAGCTTTAGAGGATCATTACTATAAAATTTTAGAAATAAAAAAGCGAACAAGACAGAATTCTGATAATCAGAAAACTAATCTTGTTCGCTTTTTAACTTTATATTTGGACTTTTACCCCAAATTTCTTTTTTATCTATTTGCTAAGACTTCAAAATCCTCTCCTGAAACTGGTCCTACCTCTACTTGGTTGGCATCCAAATCCTGACAAAGGTCCTTTGGAAGAGCTTCTAAAAAGGCTTGGTAATCCAGTCTAGCTACTGCTTCATAATCTTCAGCTTTTGAACCATCTCCAGATATTTTCACCAAGTCAATCTCCCAGACAAGGTCCTTATCAGCCAACTGCTCAACATAAGGCACAGGAACAACAGGATCTTTCGGCAAAATTGTCTTAACCCCTTGAGCCAGGTGATAGATGCCGTGGATCTTACCTTCACTATCTGGATAGAATTTAGCACTGGCAGGATAAGCATCTGACCCTTGAACCTTTTTAACCAATTTCTCAAAACGTGCCAGTCCATCTTCTTCTAGGAAACTTTCTAAATCCTTCTTATCAAAGTAAATAGTTGATAGAATTCCTTGGCAGAAGGCCAAACGAGCATCCTTATCAGCTAGATAGTTTTTAACAGTTTCTCGGGAAATAGTCTTCCAAATCAAAGTCTGACAAACCTTCAACGCCTTCTCCAACCTTGCTAGACAAGGTTTCTAAGAGAGCTTCTACAATCTCCCAGTCAGCTCTTGTAATCAAGTCAGGAATGATTACTTGGTAGCCTTTTTGAGCATCTGCATAACGAACTTTAAAGAGAAATTGAGACTTGCCTATGATTCCACACTCGATATACTCGAGGCGATTAAGTGGTTGACGGAGATAGACTGCGTCATAACTATGTGACTCTAAGCCATCTACTAGGGCCAAGACTGACTTAGCTGTAAGAATCTCCTGTTGTCCTAAAATACTTTGTTTATTTGGAATAAAAAATGTTTTCACCATAAATGGTCTCCTTTGAAATCGTTTACATATAGTATACACCATTTTCCTGAAAGATGCAGAAACAAATTTAAGATTTTTTGGTCAAAAGCATAGAAAAAAACAGCCCCTAAGGACTGTCCTACTTTTATACAACTTCAGAATGATCCAAGTTCTCACCAATCGCTGCTAAACGCTCGATGACTTGATCTTGTGTCAATTCATGTTCCAAACATAACGATTACGTGGGTGAACTCGGCACTCGTGTGAGCAACCACGGAGATACTTGTCTTCGTTGTATTCTGATGTCAAGATACGACGGTTACAGAAAGGATTACCACAGTTGACATAACGTTCACACGGTGTTCCATCAAACCAATCTTTCCCTACAATGGTCGGATTGACATGGTTGACATCGACTGCGATACGTTCATCAAATACATACATTTTCCCATCCCAAAGTTCGCCTTGAATCTCTGGATCTTTACCATAAGTGGCAATTCCGCCGTGCAATTGGCCAACATCTTTGTATCCTTCACGGACCATCCAACCTGAGAACTTCTCACAACGGACGCCACCTGTACAGTAAACTACGACACGCTTGTCCATGAATTTTTCCTTGTTATCACGGACCCATTGTGGCAACTCACGGAAATTACGGATATCTGGACGAATAGCGCCACGGAAGTGTCCAAGATCGTACTCATAGTCGTTACGAGTATCAAGGACAACTGTATCCTCGTCTAGAAGAGCTTCTTTAAATTCTTTTGGTGACAAGTAAGCACCTGTTGTTTCAAGTGGGTCGATGTCGTTGTCAAAGTTATCATCCTCTAAACCAAGGTGGACAATCTCTTTCTTGTAGCGAACAAACATCTTCTTGAAGGCTTGCTCACTTTCTTCGTCAATCTTGAACCAGAGGTCTTCCATACCTGGAAGGCTGTGGACATAGTCCATGTATTTTTGGGTTGTTTCGTAGTCACCAGAAACGGTTCCGTTGATCCCTTCGTCAGCGACTAGGATACGGCCCTTGAGGCCGATTGACTTACAGAAAGCCAAGTGGTCAGACGCAAATTGTTCTGCGTTTTCGATAGGAACATATTTATAGTAAAGTAAAACTCGAATATCTTTTGACATTTGCTTCTCTTTTCTAAGATTAAATTATCAGAATTTTTCATTCAACTATACCAGTATACTCCCCCAAGAAAGCGAATGCAATTTATTTGACCGAAAAATGAAAACAAGACCCAGTTTCAGATCTTGTTTCAGCTAAATATTCGATGAAGAAAGGTTACCAAAAATGGTAAGGTTGCGACAATATTATTGATAACATGAACGATATAACCAGGATAGATACTCTTTGTATAGCGAGTTAAACCCGCACAAAACACTCCAAATGACGAAAAAACAAGAATATCTAGGAAATTGGGAAAGCTTGAAAAGTGAGGAAGAGCAAACAAAACCGAAGGAAGAATCAGGTCAAGCCCAAATTTCGAATCTTTAAAGAAGGCATGTTGGAACAAGCCCCTATATATCAACTCTTCCATCAGAGGACCTAGGAAAAATAAGGTTAGATAGAGTCCCAACTCGGCAAAATTTGTCTCACTATAACCGATCAACACGGCCCAACCTTCATAGGTAGACTGAACATGTCTAGCCGTTTGGAAATTAAACGTTATATGAAGCACAGCTACGAGAATTGTCAGCACTGTATACCACAGCCATTTTTTCTTTGAAATAACAAAAAGATATCCATGTCCTGTATTGATTAAAATTCCTATCATGATGCCAATAAAGACAAGACTGACAAGGTTTCGGATCCAGAAAAAATTGCCAATTTGAGAAGAAAATTGCCAGTAATTTTGGATCATAAGCGTCAACTGAGAAAGTCCATATACGAAAAATAGGTAGGATAAGATTGCGCTTATTTTAAAGAATGGATGATATTTTTTCATATGACTATAACCTATGTTAAATGTAAGAGCAAAACTCTGAACAAAATACAAATAATTATATGTATTTATTATAAAAAGAATCACCACCCCATCTGGAAAAACCAGATAAGGCAGTGATCGCTCTTTTTAGGAATGAATACACGAAATCAATCTATCTTATTTTTTGCTTTTCAAGAATTCGTCGTATTGTTTTTGCATTTCATCCAATACTTTTTGGTAAGCACCTTCAGATTTAAGTTTTTCCATCAATTCTGGAATAGCTTTTTCTGGGTCTACAGTACCAGTGTTGATAGCTGTATCGAATTGTTGCATAGTGTTAGTGATAGCTGAGATTTCAGATTTCACGTTGTCAGTGTTGAAGATGAATCCAAGCGCTGGAGATTCTTTTGCAGTTTCCAAATCTTTCTTAGATTGTGCAATTTGCTCATCTGTAACGTTTTCGTTGATGTAAAGGATCCAGTTATTACCAGTGTTCCATCCTGACATGTGAGTATTTCCTTTGTATCCGTCAAGGACTTTAACACGGTTTTCTTTACCTTCAACTTTTTCCCAGTTCTTGCCTTCTGGTCCATAAACAAGTCCGTTCAAGAGTTCTGGGTTAGTGTTCAAGAGGTTCAACACTTCCATTGCTTTTTCTTTGTTCTTAGAGTTGTTTGAGATTACAAAGTTAGCAACTTGAGTTGTTTGGTTTTTCTTGATGAAGTTAGTAAATGGTTTGATTTGGATGTCTCTGTTAGCAACACGAGAAAGCAAGCTGCTACCGTAGTCAGCTGGTCCTACTGTTTCTTCGCGAACAAACCAAGTATCTTGAGTAAGGTCATATGAAGTTTCGCTTGTTGCTACGTCTTTTGGAATGTATCCTGCTTCATAGAATTTGTGAAGAGTCTTCAAGTGTTCTACGAAACGAGGAACTTCGTAACGGTTTACGATCTTAGTAGTGTCGCCTTCAAGGTCGATGACGAATGGAAGACCATTTGCAACTGGGTAGTCAAAGTTTTTCTGATGGGATAAAGTTTTTTTACCAACAGCGAATGGCATTACATCTGGAGCTTTTTCTTTGATTTGTTTCAATACTGGTTCAAGTGTTTCGTATGAAGTTACACCTGAGATATCGATTCCATATTTTTTTCAAGAAGTGGGCCGTTGAAGGCAAAGTTTTGTGAAGATGCAACGTTGGGTCGCAACTGGAACTGCATAGATCTTACCGTTTACAGTGTTACCTTTGATGTAAGCTGGGTCAAGAGCTTTGTAAAGGTCAGCTCCTTCTTTCTTGTACAATTCTGTCAAGTCAGCATAAGCACCTTTTTGAGCGTTTACGACATAGTTATCTGCAAAGGCGATATCATAGTTTTCACCTGATGAAGTGATAACTGACATTTTCTTGCTGTAGTCACCCCAACCAAGGTATTGGATATCCAATTTAGCGCCAACTTTTTCTCCAATGATTTTGTTTGCATTTTCTAGCAATTCATCCAAGTTATCTGGTTTGTCACCGATCTGGTACATTTTGATAACAGTTTTATCACCTGATGATGATGATTCAGCGACTTTTTGGTTGTTTCCTTTAAGGTTTCCTAGCGAGCAAGGCTAGCGACTAAAGCGACAAGGCTAGCAGATGCGAAAAGCATATTTTTTCCAGTTTTTCATTATAAAAACTCCTTTTTTTATTTTTAAAGTTATTAACAAAATTAAATTGTTGATTTTCCTTTGTCAGAAAAATCAGAGTTAGAGAAGAAACAATGTTTCTTAGACTTCCTTACTCTTTAACACCACCGATAGTCAAACCTTTTTACAAAGTAGCGTTGGAAGAATGGGTAGAGAATCGCAATCGGAACAGTTGCAACAACGACCATGGCCATACGACCTGTTTCTTTTGGTAGGGCAACCGCAAGCTGTCCTGACATACCAACTGACTTAGCAATGTAATCCATGTTGTTTGAATTTGCATGAGCAAATATTGCAATGGATACAAGTTATCACTCTTGATATAAAGAAGGGCGTTAAACCAGTCATTCCAGAATCCAAGCGCTGTCAATAGTGTAATCGTTGCGATACCTGGTAGTGACAGTGGCAAACAGATTTGGAAGAAGATACGAGCTTCACTAGCTCCATCGATACGAGCTGATTCGAGGATTGCTTCTGGGATGGTTTTCTTGAAGAAGGAACGCATCAACATGATGTTGAATGGTGATAGAAGCATTGGAACAATCAAGGCCCAAATAGTATCACCAAGGTGAAGCAATTGAGTCACCACGATATAGCCTGGTACCAAACCAGCATTGAACAACATACTAAGAAGAGCGAAGATTGTAAAGAATTTACGATACTTAAATGTTGAACGTGAGATGGCATAGGCGTAAGTTGTAGTGATAAAGACGTTTGTCAATGTACCGACAACTGTCACAAATACTGAGATAAAGAGCGCTTGTAAAATCTTATCTTTGAACTGAGCCAAAAACTCAAAACCATCTAATCCAAATTGTGATGGGAAGAAGCTATATCCATATTGAACGATACTCTTCTCATCTGTAATCGAGATAATGATGACAAAGATGAAAGGCAAGATACAAGAGAAGGCCAGCAAACCAGAAATGATACTAAAGAAGATATCTGCTTTCTTGCTGAAGGAGTGTATGCCAACATTATCAATTTTTTCTTTTTGAATTTTTTTTGCCATATGCTCCTCCTTTCTAGAATAGTGCTGAGTTAGGATCAACACGTCTTGCAAGTAAGTTTGATAGGATAACCAGAATCAAACCGACGACTGACTGATAGAGACCGGCTGCTGAAGCCATACCGATGTCTGCTGTCTGTGTCAAACCATTAAAGACATAGACGTCCAATACGTTTGTTACGCTATAGAGCTGACCAGCGTTGTGAGGGATTTGATAGAAGAGACCGAAGTCTGCACGGAAGATGTTTCCGACTGCAAGGATGGTCAATACTGTCACAAGTGGTGTCAACTGAGGGATGGTTACGTTGCGGATACGTTGCCATTTGCTAGCACCGTCCACTGTCGCTGCTTCGTAGTAAGTTGGGTCAATACCCATGATTGTAGCGTAGTACATAACACTACTGTATCCGAAGCCTTTCCAGATACCTAGGAAAAGGAGGAGGTAAGGCCAGATACTGATGTCTGCGTAGAAGTTAATACCCTTCATCCCGAGAGCTTCTAAGGTGTGATTGATAAGCCCTTTATCGATATTTAGGAAAGCATCTGTAAAGAAACTGATGATAACCCAAGATAGGAAGTACGGGAATAACATAGAAGTTTGGTAGATTTTAACCATTTGCTTAGAGCGAAGTTCACTAAGGATAATGGCAATCCCAACCGATACGATCAAACCGATAAAGATAAATCCAAGGTTGTAAAGGACAGTGTTTCGAGTGATGACAAAGGCATCTTTTGAACTAAATAAGAATCTGAAGTTATCTAGTCCAACCCATTTACTATTTATAATACTGTGGACGAATCCTTCACCAGTCCTATGAGGTGAGTCTTTGAAGGCAACCACATTTCCAAATACTGGGATATAGAAGAATAAGATCAACCAAAGTGTCCCTGGTAAAACCATTAAGAGAAATATCCAATTATCTCTCAAAGTTTTTGAAAACTTGTTCATAATTTCCTCCCTTTTTATTTTTCTAAAACTTGATAATCTCACAATTTTTAGACTTGATAACGTTTACAAAAAAAT
>BNJU01004584.1_pt1 | contig 42368 bp, 56 predicted proteins | sample 8539281 | NCBI WGS metagenome assembly BNJU01 (sample SAMD00202456, study PRJDB9452) | human saliva metagenome | isolation source: human saliva | place: Japan
AGCGCGACCGCTACCGGCTCGAGGCCGACATCACCACCGGTATCAGCGCCAACGGCATGAGCTTCACCGACATGGCTGGCAGCGAGTGGGAAGCAGCCCGCCGATATCCGTCTCTTCCCGGCAGACGGCTTCTCCCGAGGCCATCGAGCTGGTCCCCGGTATCGCGCTGCGCGCGGTCCCCGCTCCGGGCCACTCGGAGGGCTCCACGCTGTTCTTCTTCGAGGCCCGCCTGGCCGACAACGCCCTGCTCTACGAGGCCGAGGTCATCGATGACGACCCTCCGCCGCCGACGAGGGCACACCTACCTCATGGCCCTCGACGGCGACGTCATCTTCAAAGGATCCGTGGGACGCACCGATCTGCCCGGCGGGGACCAGGTGCAGATGCTCGCCACCCTGCGCTTCCTGGCCAACGCCGTTGACCCGGCTACCATCCTGCTGCCCGGGCACGGTGCAGTGACCACCATGGAGCACGAGCACCACGGCAGCCCCTACCTCGCCGAGGCAAAAATCCGTGGGGAGACCTCAAGGGCCTGATGGCGGCAGGGCCTGACGGCGACGCGCAGCCTCACTGCTCGTCATGACACAATGCGGACCATGGCACAGGTACGACAAGCTCTCTCCTCACTGTCCGGCTTCCCCGAGTGGCTCCCCGCAGGGCCACATCGTCGAGCAGCACTTCGTCGACATCCTGCGCCGCACCTTCGAGCTCCACGGCTTCAGCGGCATCCAGACCCGCGCCGTCGAGCCACTGAGCGAGCTGACGAAGAGGGAGACCTCCAGGAGGTCTACCTGCTCAGCCGCCTGCAGGCCGATCCCGTCGACGCCGAGTCCGAGACGGATCGCGCAAGCAGCTGGGGCTCCACTTCGACCTGACCGTCCCTTCGCCCGCTACGTCGTCGACAACGCCGGGCTGCTGACCTTCCCGTTCAAGCGCTACCAGATCCAGAAGGTCTGGCTGGGGAACGCCCCAGGAGGGACGCTTCCGCGAGTTCATCCAGGCCGACATCGACATCGTCGGCGACGGCGTCCTGCCGCTCCACCACGACGTCGAGGTCCCCTCATCATGCACGAGGCGCTCAGCGCCCTGCCGGTGCCCGCGGTCACCATCCACGTCTCCAACCGCAAGGTCGCCCAGGGCTTCTACCAGTCGATCGGCATCGACACGGACCAGCTCATCGAGGTCCTGCGCGTGGTCGACAAGCTCGACAAGATCGGCCCCGAGAAGGTGGCCGCCGAGCTCACCCAGAGCGTCGGCATCAGCGCGCAGCAGGCGGCGCAGGCCCTCAGGCTCGCCACCATCACCGGCACCGATGGCCAGGACGTCTCCGATGAGGTCCTGCGGGCGCTGGCCGGTGCCGAGCCCACCGAGCTCCTCAACGAGGGCCTGGCCAGAGCTGACCGCCCCTGCTCGAGGCCACCGGACGACGCCGCCCCGGCGCCGTCATTGCCGACCTCAAGATCGCTCGCGGGCTGGACTACTACACCGGCACGGTCTACGAGTCCTTCATGGCCGGCCACGAGGACCTCGGCTCGGTGTGCTCCGGGGGCCGCTACGACTCCCTGGCCACCAACGGCAAGCGCACCTTCCCCGGTGTGGGCATCTCCATCGGCCTGTCCCGGCTCCTGGCCCGCGTCATCGGTGAGGGCCTGGTGGAGATCAGCCGCTCCGTGCCCACGGCGGTGCTCGTGGCAGTCACCGACGAGGCCCACCGCTGCGCCTCCGACGCCATCGCCGATGCGCTGCGCGCCCGCGGCATCAGCGCCGACGTGGCCCCCAGCGCCGCCAAGTTCGGCAAGCAGATCAAGGCCGCGGACAAACGGTCCATCCCCTTCGTGTGGTTCCCCGGCGGTGACGGAGCCCCCGACTCGGTCAAGGACATCCGCTCCGGCGAGCAGGTCGAGGCCGACGCCGCCACCTGGCAGCCGCCCACCGCCGACGCCGCCCCACGGATCACCGTCAGCCCGGCCGCAGCCTGTTCCCCGGCCGGTGGCCAGGACGGCCGCGAGGTCGACTCAGCCTCGATGACCCCCAGCCGGGCAGGTCCAGCAGCACGCACCACGTCCAGCAGGCGACCATGGCGCTGTCCGCCCTCCGGGACAGCCTGACGGCCCTGTCCATGCCCTACGTCCTTCAGGGAACCGCCGCCGCCGCCGACAAGGCCACGCTCATCCGCGACCAGCTCGGCGACTACATCCTTCCCCGCCTGGCCAGCCTGGACGCCCCGCTGCTGGCCGTGGTCGGCGAGCTCGACCGGGGCCGGCAAGTCGACCCTCGTGTCCTCGCTCGTTCGCAGGCACGTGGCCAGGGCCTCGGCGATCCGCCCCACCACGCGTCGCCCCCCTGCTGCTGCACGCACCGACCGACGCCGCCTGGTTCGACACCGACCGGGTCCTGGGCTCCCTGTCGCGCATGCGCGTGGACGCCGACGCACCGGCGAGCCCGGCCACCGACCACACCCCCAGAGAGCTCGAGCTGCGGGCCTGCGAGGGGCTCCCCGAGGGACTGGCGATCGTGGACGCACCCGATGTCGACTCCGTGGTCGAGGACAACCGGGACCTGGCCGCGACGCTCCTGGCCGGGGCAGACCTGTGGATCTTCGTCACCACAGCGGCGCGCTACGCCGACGCCGTCCCTTGGGAGCACCTGCGGGCCGCGGCCGAGCGGCACATCACGGCCGCCATCGTCCTGGACCGCGTACCGCAGGGCGCGCAGATCGAGGTGGAGGCCGACCTGCGGCGCCGGCTCGCGGAGGCGAACTTGGCTGAGGCACCCGTCTTCACGATTCCCGAGACCGCTCTGGACGATGACGGTTTCCTGCCTGAGTTCTGCGTATCGCCGCTGCGTCAGTGGCTGGGGGCACTGGCCTCCGACGCGGCCGCTCGCCAGGACGTCGCGCACCGCAGCCTGACCGGCGCCATCGGTTCCCTCCTGGCGCAGAGCGAGCTGCTCGCCGTCGAGCTGGCCTCCCAGGAGGCCGAACACGCCGAGCTGCGGCGAGCAGCCACCTCCGAGCACGATGACGCCCTCGAGCGGGTCATCGAGGCCACCGAGGACGGTTCCATGCTGCACGGTGAGGTGCTGGCCCGCTGGCAGGGAGTTCGTGGGCACCGGGGACCTGTTCCGGTCCTTGGAGGCGCAGGTGGGGAGGGTCCGCGACCGCGTCACGTCGCTCCTGCGGGGACGTCCGGCCCCGGCCAAGCGCGTTGAGCAGGCGATCGGCTCCTCCCTGGTCGAGCTCCTGGTCGCCGAGTCCCAACGGGCCTGTCTGGCCACGGAACGCTCCTGGAGACGGGCCGGCACCTCCCAGCAGGCCCTGAACCGGGCCCTGGCTGAGGTGCCCAGTCAGACCGGGCTGGAGGTCGTCGCCGCGGCCCTCGTCCACGACTGGCAGCGTCAGGTTCTCACGCTCGTTCGAGCCGAGGGCTCTGACAAGCGGCTCACCGCCCGCCTGCTGTCCCTGGGGATCAACGGCGCCGGAGTCGTTCTCATGATCCTCGTCTTCGCCCACACCGGCGGACTGTCCGGGGGAGGTGGGGATCGCGGGCGGCACTGCCATCCTGGCTCAGCGCGTTCTGGAGGCCGTCTTCGGAGACCAGGCGATGCGCGGCATGACCAAGCGGGCCCGGGAGGACCTCTGCGAGCGTGCCACGGCCCTGTTCGCCAACCAGGCGAAGTGCTTCACCGATGCTCTTCCGCTGCCCACCCCCAGCGCCGACACGCTGCGAGAACAGCTTCAGGCCTGCCAGGAGGCGGCCACGTCGTTGCGCGCCCTGCCGGCGGCCCGCGGCCGTCGGACGGCCGGCAGGAGGGCCAGGTGACGACCGACGGCCCCGGCGCCCTAGACCCTGCCGCAGGTTCTTGAGGACCTGGCCAGGGCCGTCGACCTGGGCGAGCGGCTCGGTCTGGGCGAAGAGCTCACCCAGGCCCGTAACGTCCTCACGCAGGCCTCCCACCGACGGCGTCTGGCGCCGCAGACCACCGTGGCGGCCCTTCTCGGGGCGACCGGGTCGGGCAAGTCCAGCCTCGCCAACGCCATGGCCGGCTCCGAGGTGTCCCGAACCGCCCGCACCCGTCCGACGACCACCCAGCCCCTCGCCGTCGTCCCAGACACGGCTGTCGAGGCCACTGAGCTGCTGGACTGGCTCTCCATCAGCCACAGGGTGCGCGTCGACGGTGACTGGGCCCTGGGCGGGTCCACGGTGCTGGTCGATCTGCCCGACATCGACTCCGACGAACCCGCGCACCGGGTCATCGCCCAGCGCATGGCGGGCAAGGTCGATGTCCTGGTGTGGGTCCTCGATCCGGAGAAGTACGCCGATGGCGTCGTTCATCGTGATTTTCCTCATTCCCATGGCGGCGCACGCCGAGGTCATGAGTGGTCGCCCTCAACCAGGTGGATCGGCTCGACCTTGAGAGCCGGGACGCGGTGCTCAGCGACCTCAGGAGGATTCTGGACCGGGAAGGTCTTGGAACCGTCTCAGTGATTCCCGTCAGTGCCCGCACCGGACAGGGCGTTGAGACCCTGGCGCACGCCGTGGCTTCCGTCGCCTCCAGCAGGCTGGCCAGCGCTCGAAGTCTCGTCGCCCACGCCAGGCGCGCAGCCAGTGAGCTGGGGGAACGCACGGGGCTCATCACTCCATTAGGGCCTTGGTGCGCCAACACCGGACCCGGCCGCTCGGCAGGGCGCCGCAGGTCAGTCGATCCTCGATGCGCTTCGGCTGGCGGCCGCGAGCCTCGCCGGGTCGACGTCGTCTCGCAGGCGGTTGAAGGATCGGACCGTCACCGGGCCCATACTCGAGTCGGTTGGTTCTGGCTGCGGTGGATCGAGCACCTGCGGCGCGACCCGCTTCGAGCCCTTCACCTGGGAACCGGGCGACCACCGGCCCCGAAGTCCACAGACGCCGAACAATCCGACGGCGCTACGGGCCCCGACGTCATCGACCTGACCTCCCTGCCCCCGCAGGACCTGCCGCAACGGGCAGGCTGCGCAGCAGCGCTCACGTCTACGCCGTGGCGGCCTGCTCCGCTCTGCCCGGCGACCTGGCCGCTCAGGCCGTCCTGCGCAGTGACGAGCGTGCCGAGAGGCTTGCCGCGCCTCTGGAACTGGCTGTGGCCCAGGTGGACTACGGGACGTGGAAGCGCCCGGTCTGGTGGGGGCTCGCCAGCGTGCTGCAGTGGGTGACCGCGCTGACGGCACTGATCGGCGGGCTGTGGCTGGTGGCCATTCACGTCCTGGAGGACTACCTCCTGCTCATCAGCATCGACGTTCCGCGCTGGGGGGCAGTCCCCTGGCCCACCATCCTCCTGCTCGGAGGCCTGCTGACCGGACTGGTCCTGGCAGGGCTGGGAACGTTCCTGGCCCGCCTTCAGGCCAGACGCCACAGCAGACGGATCATTGAGCGCTTGCGCCGGACCACCGACGAGGTCGTGAACGCCGAGCTCATCGAGCCGCTCAAGGCCGAGACGCACGGATGGGTGGAGCTCGCACGGACTCTGGATCGAATCATCTCGAATGACACCATTCACTCACATTGAATGACGCCATTATGGCGTCACGCTCTCTGGACAGGCATGACTGATGGTGTCAAAATGGTGCCATGCGTGTGGATGCCTACACCGAGACCTTGCGCCGGACCCTTGTGGAGACCTCGTCCCTGGGCGACGAACGGACCCAGGAGGTGGCCCGCTCCCTGACGGCGGCACTCGATCCGGCTCTGCGCCTCGTGGCCCTGCAGATGCTGACGGACACCGCTGATGAGCTCAACAGCGAGCTCGACGGAGCACATGTCACCGTGGTGATGGACGGCTCGACGCCCCATCTTCTGGTTACCCAGGCTGATCGGCCTGATGAGCAGGATCAGGGCTACGTGACGGGGCCGGAACGCTATACCGGTACTCCGGCGCACGCGGCACCTGAGGTGCAGGAGGGACCGGAGGTCCGCACAACGCTGCGCCTGCCCGAGTCGCTCAAGCAGCAGATTGACGCCGCAGCCCGGAGCCAGGGGCGCTCGGTCAATGCCTGGCTCGTCGAGGCGGCTCGCAGCGCGTTGGCAGGACATGAGTCGCCGTCAGGCTCTTGGAGCTCAGCGGGTACCTGGACCGTTGGCAGTGGGGCCGCTCGTGGTGGCAGTGAGCTCGACGGCGCCGGAAACCGCTCCGGCCGGCCCACTGGACCGACAGGGCGGCAGACCTCGGGGGTGAAGCTCACTGGGTGGTTCGGCTGATCCGTGCCACCGCGCCGTCGTGCCACCGACTTGGTCCGAGCCCAATCACTTCTCCGCTGCCTGACCATTGCGGCAGTCCGCGCAGATACCTGAAACCTGAGGAGACCACCCATGCCGATATGGACGCTTGACCTTCCTGATGACGTTCAGCCGAACCTCGTCCTGGACCTGTCCACCCTGAGTGTGGTGACCGCGCCGGGGTGAGCAGCACGATCACCGTCGAGGCCGACGAGATCCTGGAACCTCTCCTGGATGTCACCGCCGACGGAGCCAAGGTGAGCATCCGTCAGATCGCTCTCGTGGGACGTGAGCGATTTGCGAGCATCTGGCCATGGGGCCCGCAGACATCTCGGGTTCGGGTCACGGTGCCGCACGGTACACGCCTGGATGCCCGCCTCGATGCCGGATCGATCAGCGCTGAGCACTCCTGGGAGCAGGTGCAGATACGGACCTCGGCGGGATCGATCCGGCTGGGCGACTGCGTGAGTGCGCAGGTGCACGCCGACGCCGGCTCCATCGTCATCGGTGCCCTGCATGACGGGAACGTGCGGGCCCAAGCCGGTTCGGTGCGCATCCGCTCCACCTCCGGCACCGTGTTGGCCCACACGGAGGCCGGCTCGGTCAAGATCGTTGAGGCGTATGAAGGATCCTTGGATCTGTCCAGTGAGATGGGAACCGTGTCGGTGGGGGTGCCTGAGGGAACTGCGGTCCTGGCAGACTGCCATTCCGACTTCGGTCGAGTCACGATCGACCTTCCCCGCCAGGATCACCCCGAGCTGTTCGAGGCGCCTCGAGCTGAGGGCTCGCGCGCAGATGGGAACTGTGCGGGTGCGCAGGGCTGAGCACCCGCCAATGCGGCGGCCAGCCGGCAGAATACTGGGGCGGCAACACGCGTTTGCCGCCCCAGCCGCATCAGTGGAGTCCTCTGGACTCAGCGGTCGCCGCGTCGGCCGCGGAAGCCGCCCCGGTTGCCGCCGAAGCGGTTCTGGTTGCGCTCGCCGTAACCACGGCGGTCATCCCGGTAACCGTCGCGCTCATAACCGCGACCGCCCCGGTCCTCGCGCCGGCCGCGGAAGCCGTCCCGGTCGCCACGACGCTCGTCCCACCGACGGTTGTCATGGCGCTCCGAGCGGTCGTAACCGCCCCTGCCGCCGCGCCCATCACGGTCCTTCCAACCGCGCTCGCCGTCATCACGGCGGGGACGGAAGCCGCGCTCACCGCGATCCTTACGGTCCTCCCAGTCACGGCGCTTGGGACGACGCTCTGCGCCGTTGGGGCCGGACCAGCCGTGACCCGGGCCCTCGTCGGGGCGGATCCGCAGCTCGCGGCCCCCAAAGGTCGCCCGCCCCATGACGCTCAGCTGCTCGGGGCTGAGGTCGGCGTAGATCGTGACCAGGGAGAAGGACTGAAGGATGTCGATCTTGCCGATGTCGGAGCCCTCGATACCGCCCTCGTTGGCCAGTGCACCAACGATCGCGCCGGGAAGGACCCGGTCCCGGTGCCCCACCTCCACGCGGTAGACGGTCCCGGGCCCCTCGTGCTCGCGGCGCCCGGAACGGGTGGCCGAGCGGCGTCCCTCCCCTCGGTCGCCCCGTTCGCCGCGACGGTTCTTCTCACGCCCGCCTTCGAAGGACGCCGACAGGAAGGTCCCCTCGGAATCGAGGTTCTCCTCCCGGCGGGCGCGCTGGGGGCGCTCACCGCCACGCTCCTCGCGCCTGCGCGGTCCCTCATCACCCACGGCCAGAGCCAGCAGCGTGGCCGCCAGCTCCTCGACGTCGATATCCAGCTCCCGGGCGGAGTCGGCGACCAGCGGAAGGTACATGTCCAGCCGGCCGCGCTCGCGACGGGCTGCCGCCTGGACAGGAGCTTGCGGGCGCGGTGCTCGGAGACGTCCGCGGGGGAGGGCAGGGTGATCTCCTCCAGACGGGTCCCGGTGAGGCGCTCGATCTGGCGGAGCTTGCCCTTCTCCTTGGGGGTCAGGAAGGTGACGGCCTCACCATGGCGGCCGGCGCGGCCCGTGCGACCGATACGGTGCACATAAGCCTCGGCCTCACGGGGCACGTCGAAGTTGACGACCAGGCCGATGCGGTCCACGTCCAGACCCCGGGCGGCGACGTCCGTGGCCACCAGCACGTCAAGGGTGCCGGCGCGCAGCCGCTCCACCAGGCGCTCGCGCTCGCGCTGGGGTACGTCACCGGAGATCGCAGCGGCCTGGATGCCCCGGCCCGCAAGCTCGATGGCGACGTCCTCGGCCGTGGACTTGGTCCGCACGAAGACGATGGCGGCCTCGGCGTCGGTGACGGCCAGGACTCGGGACACGGCGCCGATCTTGTGGCGGAACGGAACCACCGCGTAGGTCTGGTGGACGGTGGCGACCGTGGAGGCCGGCCTGGAGACCTCGACCTGAACGGGCTCGTGAAGGTGCTGGCGTGCCACGGCCTGGATGGCCGGAGGCATCGTCGCTGAGAACAGGGCGGTGCGTCGATCGGCGGGAAGGACTGCGCAATCGTCTCGACGTCCTCGGCGAAGCCCATGCGCAGCATCTCATCGGCCTCGTCCAGGACGAAGTAGCGCACGTCGTCGAGCTGGAGCGCGCCCTTGTCAATGAGGTCGATGACGCGGCCGGGTGTGCCGACGACGACCTGGGCACCGCCCGCTGAGCGCGCCGATCTGGGGGCCGTAGGGGCACCACCGTAGACGGCCACCACCTCCAGGCCGCGGGAGCGGGCGGCCATGTCGGTGATGGCCTCGGCGCTCTGGAGCGCGAGCTCGCAGGGTGGGGGCTAGGACGAGTGCCTGAACCACGCTGTCGCGCGAGTCGACGGCGTCGAGCAGCGGCAGCCCGAAGGCTGCGGTCTTCCCGGTACCGGTCTGGGCGACGCCGACGACATCGCGGCCGGCCAGCAGGACCGGGATCGCCTCCTTCTGGATCGCGGTGGGGGTCACGAAGCCCATGTCGGTGACGGCCTTGAGCAGGTCCGAAGGAAGACCCAGGTCGGCGAAGGTGATCTCCTCGTCCTCCTGAGCGGCCCTCACCTCGATCTTGTCCCGGTTGCGCGGGGAGGCGGTGTGCTCGGCGTCGTGCCGGTGGCCGTCAGAATCAGTGTCGGAATCGGCGTCGGTGTCGATGAAGGGGGCATGGCCGTCGACCTCATCCTCATCAATGTCGACGCCGTCGTCCTCGTCGGAGTTGTCGATCCCGTCCTCTGGGTCGGCCTCAGGGGCGGTTTCGGTCGACGTCGTCCGCCCTCGTCGTCGTGGTCGACGTCCTCAGGGTCCTCGGGGAGTCGGAGGAGGCGGGAGTGGCGAAGTCCGCGGGGAGGAGGTGGTGTCGTCGGACTGGTGCGGCGCGGCAACGGCGCCGTTCTCGTCGTTCTCGCCGTTCTTAGCCGGGTCGGCCGGTTCGCCGCCGGAGAGCTCGGCGGAGAAGAGCGCGTCAAGGCTGAGAGGGCCGTTGCTGTCGGTGCTCTGAGCGTCGGAGGTGTCGGGCGCAGTGCTGCTGGAGTGAGTCATGAAGTTTTTCCCATATCTGTCCCCATGAAGGATGGTGGGGACCGCGGCGGAGTGTGGGGGAGGACCTTTTGTCCTCCGCTCTTTGCCGTACCTGGCCCACTACACTCGCCCCGCACCCGGACTGACCGGGTGACTCATGCGGCTAACACGCACAGACTCACGGGATGCTCATGCCGCACACCGGGTGCGGCAGAACCCGAACGGGGTCAACAGGGCACGGATCGCTCCTGTGTCCAGGCTACGGGAGAATCGGCGGAACTCCGCGCTCCACGGGCTGGATCACAGGTGAGGTCGGTCTCGTAGCCCGATCACCGGCCCAGGAGGCTGAGGATCTCCCTGACGCAGCTCGCGGACCCCCTCACTTGACTCGTCGTGCTCGGGCACCTCGATGTCGGCGACGATGTGCGCGGGGCGCTCGGACAGGACGACCACTCGGTTGGACAGGCGCAGGGCCTCGTCCACGTCGTGGGTGACCAGGACAGCGGTGAAGCGTTGGGACTCCCACAGCTGAGGATCTCGTCCTGGAGCTGCAGGCGTGTCAGGGCGTCGAGCTTGCCCAGGGGCTCATCCAGGAGGAAGAGCCGGGGCCGGTTGACCAGGGCTCAGGGCCAGCGAGGCCCGTTGAGCCATACCGCCTGAGAGCGTGGCGGGGTAGGAATCGGCGAAGTCCCGCAGCCCCACGATCTGCAGGGCGGCCTCCACCCGGCGCCGGTCGCGCTCCATACGGTCTCTCGCCTCGGGGCCCAGGGCGACGTTGTCCCGCACTGTCCTCCACGGCAGCAGCGTGGCGTCCTGGAACGCGAGCGCGCGCAGAGGCGAGGCCCAGTCACCTGCTTGGAGTCGACGGTGACGCCGCCCTCGACGGGCTGCTCCAGCCCGGCCAACAGTCTCAGGATCGTGGACTTGCCGCACCCGGAGGGCCCCACGAGCGAGACGAACTCGCCGGGTGCAACCGTCAGGTCGATGTTATTGAGGACGGCAAGCTGATCCGGCTTGGCAGCCTCTGCCTCATAGCGAGCCCTCGCAGCGGGGGAGAACTGGCGCAGCAGCAGATGGAGCCACCCGTGCTCCAGGTCATGGGACAAGGGGTAGCTGTGGGAGACACCAGTGAGATCGACCTGTGCGCCACGGGGGGCGGACGGAGTTGAGACCTGCGGCGCGCCAGCAGCCGTTGGAGAACTAGCAGACATCGGTTCACCACCTACTGAGGTTCTGCTGCCATGCCAGCAGCGAGGAGCGGATCTTGAACAGCATGACCATGAGCGTGCGGCAGAAGGTCACCAGAATGATGAGACCCACGTACATCCGGGGGTAGTCCGCCCAGCCCTTGACCCAGTTGATGTACCAGGCCAGGCCCTTGTCGACGCCGGTCAGCTCGGCGGTCATGAGGGCGGCGAGCGAGGTGCCCAGGCCTGTGAACAGGCCGGTGAGCATGTCCGGTAGCGCCGAGGGCACGGCCACCCGTCTGATGAGGAAGAGCTCATCGGCTCCCAGTGTGCGGGCCATGTCGATGTAGTCGCGGCGCACGGAGCGTACGCCCGCGCGGGTCATGGTCGCCATGGGGAACCAGGCGCCGAAGCCGACGATGAAGGCTGCTGAGGCGTACGTCGTCGGAAGCAGCAGCAGCGCCAGCGGAAGGAGCGAGGCCGCTGGAACTGGGCCGATGGTCTGAAGGAGCGGATGGAGCCAGTAGTCGGCGCGCCTCGACCAGCCCATGAGCAGGCCTGTGAAGAACCCCAGCACCGATCCAGCCGTGTACCCGATGATGAACAGCAGCGCCGAGGCGCCCAGGCAGCTGAGCAGCAGCCTCCAGTCACCGAGGAAGGAGGCGATGAGTACCTCTGGGGCGGCGAAGTACGGGGGCGTGAGCAGTCCGAGCTTGGATGTTGTCAGCTGCCAGACGATGAACCATGCGCCGGCGGCGTTGATCCAGGGCAGGAAGTGCGCCAGTGACCTCGCTGCCGGAGAGGTCGGTCGGACCCGTGCCGTGAGTGCCCACGCGATCAGGGCGATCAGCCATGTCCCGGCAAGGACTGTGACTGGAGTGGTTGACTCCTTGCGGAGAAGGTCTGCCTCTGGCAGGGCAACGACGATGACCAGGTAGGCCAGCCACAGAAACAGTGCCGTGGTGCTCACAAAAGCGCCTGCGCTGGGATGGTGATCGCTTGGTGCGCTCTGCCTGGCTGTGGAGGAGGGCGGTTGTGGAAGCCGATCGTCGATGGGCATGGAGGACGCGGTCGATGCGGTCGTGGGGCTCACCTCAGTGGGCATCGTCACTCAGTCCTTGATGCCGAGGTCGGCGACGACGGTGTCGGTCAGCTTCCGGGCGGAGACGTCGGATGCAATGAAACCGGTCCCCTTGAACTTCTCGATGCCGGGCTCGATCGCGGCCCGGAACCTGGAGGCCGAGGCCTTGAACCCGTATGTCTTGAGCACCCGGACGACGACGTCCTGGTCCGCGGCGACGTAGTCGTTGTCGACCTCGATCTTGGCGATCTCCTCGATGTGGTCCGGTACGTAGGCCGAGCCCTTCAACCAGGCCTCGGTCAGAGCCTTCGCCTCCTTGGGCTGCCGACGTACGAAGTCCCCGTTGAGTGCCACCGAGCAGCAGAACTCCTCAGCGTCGTTGTTGGCCAGCTCACGGGCCGTCCCGTTGAAGACGGGAAGCAGCGGTCCGGGGTCGGAGCCCATGATGGCGTCCACCTGACCGTCGCTCAGCGCGGTCCCCTAAGAGTCCGCATCGACTGTGCGCCACGTGATGTCGCCTCCATCCGGCTTGACGTTGATGCCGGCCTCCGACAGCCCGATCGCAAAGTAGGCGAAAGCGGATGACGACAGTGACGGCACGCCGATGGTGGCGCCTTTCAGGTCAGCCAGCTTTTGATATGGAGAGTCCTTGCGCACCACCAGGCGCAGGCAGCCTGCGTGGAGCCCTGCGGTGAGTCTGGCGTTGAGGCCGTTGTAGATCGGCTCCAGCCAGGAGAAGAAGATCCCAGGAGCGCCAATGTACTTGCCGGCGCCCACGCCGTCCTTGGTGTCCTCGGTCTGCTGGGTGCGCGCCAGCGTGACCTTCAGCCCCGCGTCGTCGAAGAAACCCTGATGGTAGGCGGCGTACAGTGGTGCGGCGCAGATGTCGCCGCCAATCACCAGGGGGAGTGCCTCGTGGGCCCCGATGACTCCTTGGTTGGTGCGCCGAATCGTCAGGTACGCGCCGGTGCCGACCACGGCAGCGGCTGCGAGCCCCCCAAACGTGAGCAGCGTGCGCCGTGACGGCTTGCCGTGATGCGACTGGCCCGACTCATTGGTGTCAGGGGCCGTCGATGTCGTCATCGGCTGCCAGAATCGCGGCGGCGTTGTCAGCCGTGACCTCCTGAGACTCCACGACCTCGGCGTCCGATGGAACCGAGGTCAAGGAGTCGGAGGACTGGGGCGGATGGGAAGACGAAGAGGAGGACGAGGACGGCGAGGACGTGGACATGGTTTCTCCTGTGGTGGTGGGAACGGACCGCGATGCGCAAGACGCCGAAGCCTCCCGGTGAAAATGGTGGGGGAGGAGCACGAGAAGCCCGAGCAGAGTGAGCTGGGTAGGAGCGGACACAGCCTCAGGCCATCAGGGCTTGTGGAAGAGCGTCCCCGTACTCTGACGAGCGGAATACGCGACACGGGAGCCCTGGAAGCCATGGCCGGTCATCGTTCTCGGTCGGTGTCAGAGCTGTAGTGAGGCGTCGTCGCGATCCCCGGGCAGGTTCAGCACTGGGTCAGCACTGGGGGAAGGGAAGGGATCAACAGGCTCGACAGCAACACATCTGCGCACCACACATGACCGCGAGCGTCTGTGCGCCTCGAGCGGTTGTGGTCGTCAGAACGATGTGCGTCATGAAGGCCACCCTACGCCACCCTCCCCGGAACAATGCAAGCCTGCCATTCGTCTCACGATGGGAGCGTCCCATCGCCGGATCGCTGCAGAACTGGTAGTGGGCTGCGTGACCGGCTCACCTTCGGACGGTGCCGGTCAGTCTCCATGGTGCGCGCAGCGGATCGCGGGGGCTCGATGCTCACGAGCAGGACCTGGGATCCTGCGGCTGAGCCACCTGAGGTGCTTCGTGCGCGACGCCGACGGCGAAAGCGCGCTGCGGGAGCCGGATCTACTGCACAAATAAAACCGTGACACAAAAGAAATCTTGGCTACAAAAAGATCACGTACCCCAATTTATCGTTACCAATGCTCGAGTTTCCTCAAGGCTCCCTGGTTCTGAACGGTCTCAGCCCGACCGGTTGACGGGTTACCGCTGTGTATACTTAACCCGGAATCGACAACGCGGACGATGCTTTCGAGTGATAGCGGATTCTTAGAAGGGAGGCGTCCGTCTATCATCGTTCGCGAAAGGCCGTCGTGCCTGCTTCGTGGCGCGTCCTTTCCTCGTGCATCTCGGTTGTCAGCCATTCGCTGTACGAGTAAGTCCACCTGTCCCCGCCCGTGAACGAGACCACGTCATGCAATACGCTCAGCGGCTGCTCGCCGCCCTCCCTTCTACCCGGGGTGGCCTGCGATCGATTCTTGCTGTTCTGACAGCCTTCGGCATTGTTCTGGCCACCGCTGGTGTGGCCGCCATGCCCCTCCTGAACGAAGGCAAAGCCGTTGAGGACACGGAGAACAGCTCGGCCTGCCACCCCGCAGCCAGAATGGTCTACCCCGAGGGCCAGTCTGCACCCGAGTACGTGGTGCCGGTCTATGAGACCAAGTACGGCGTCGAATCGATCCTGTCGGACTGGTGCAGTACCGCAGGGAAGGTCCTGGAGGACCCCACCATCACGCTCAACGTCGTCGAGGGCAAGACCGTCACCCCCTACCTGCTCCCCGGCATCAAGGCCGAGCTCGAGCGTCAGGCTCCCGCCAACGGCGAGCAGGACGTGTTCATCCCGACTGACTACCTCGTCAAGGGTGTGCGTGAGGTCACTGGCGACAGCGGCTGGGAGGTCGGCACGAAGGTCTTCAGCCTCACCCTACACCAGCGGAACGGTGAGCGCAACGACGGGCCTGTTCTCCTCGTCAAGCAGGACCCGGACATCATCAACCCCCGGCCCCCTGAGCCCACGCCGGAGCCGTCCCCGAACCGACTGCGGAGCCCACCGCAGAACCGAGCGCTGCGCCCGCACCCGAACCGGCTCCCGAGCCGACGGCCGCACCCACCGCAGAACCGACTCCTCAAGCCACGACTGAACCGTCGGCGGCGCCTTCGGCTTCCCCACACCGGAACCTGCACCAACACCTTCACCGACTCCCTCTGCGGCGCCCAGCCCGTCGGCCAGTCCTTCCACGACTGCCTCGCCCAGCTCATCGCCCTCGCCTTCCCCAGTCTCCCCAAGCCCGAGCCGACTGCCTCCGCTCAGCCGAGCGCCTCCCCGAGCGCCACCGCTAAGACGTGCCAGGACAAGCCCGCCGTCCAGGTGCTCAGCTCCGATGGCTCAGACCTTCAGGGGAAGAGCCCGCCTACGACCCGGATACTGCCGTCAGGGTCCGCGGCACGGGCTGGTGCTCCCAGGGGACGATGCTCGACGGCGAGAAGCCGGTCGAGATCAAGGTCGCGGCCTACGGCGGGTACGTGGTTCCGGGAACGCTCTCGGTTCCCGTCACCTTCCATCACGGGTCCTTCGAGGCCCAGCTCAACCTGTCGGCCCTCTACACCGGGGAACGTCGACAAGGGCGCTACTACCTGCAGCTCTCGCTCATCGATTCCGGGCTGACGGCCGCCACCAACATCTTCGCCCTCAACAAGGCCGTCGCTCCGCAGCCCAAGCCGGAGCCGTCCCCCACGCCGAGCCCTGCTCCCACGCCTTCTGCTGCACCGTCGTCGGAGCCCTCCGCCTCGTCCCGGCCCTCTCAGACGGCGTCTCCGGTTCCCGCGCCGCACACCACCGGCCCCGATCAGAACGCTCAGAGGCCGAACCCAGATGGCGGCGGACGCCCCGGAACGGACAATGCCCCTGGCAACAGCCCAGGTGGCGACCCGGGCTCCGGCGCGGGTTCAGGTTCAGGCGCGGGCGCAGGAGGCCAGGACGACTCCTCGGAGCAACAGACAACCGATGCCGAATCGGACTCCCGCTCCTCGACCTCGCAGGACGACTCCGCCCGCCAGCAGACCGACACAGATGCGGTGCCCGCCCCGAACGCCGGAGACTCAGGAGCCGAAGGCGCCCATGCCCCGGAAGACTCCACGGCCTCGGCGCAGGACTCACCTGAGGCCGACGCGGCCTCTCAGCGCACCACCCGTCCCGACCGGAGCCCGGTGGCCCCAGTGACCAGCGCAGCGCACCTGAGCGCAGACAACGCCGGCTCGCTGTCCGGGTCCCGCCAGGGCAACATCGTCAACCTCGTCCTGCCCAAGTCCAAGGTGCAGGCGGGCGAGTGGGTCTCGGTGTTCGTCTTTCCCGGAGCCACCACCAAGGGCTGGGTACAGGTTGATGATGCCAACAGCGTCTCCATCGATATCTCGACATTCAACTCCGGCTCCTACGAGCTGGCGGTGGCCGATCGAGACAACAGCCTCCTGGGGTGGGCGAAGCTGGAGATCTCCTCTGCCTCCTTCGATCCTCGCAACCCGGCACAGGCCCAGCTGCTGACCTTCCCGGATACGGCGGCCGCGCCCACCAAGGGCCTCAGCGCCAACGACATGCTCCTGGGGACCGCTGGGGGACTACTGGTCGTCGGAGCCGTGAGCCTGCTGGTCGCCGCGTTCTCCGGAATGCCGCTGCGCGCACCACGGACCAGCCAGCAGCTGCGGCTCCCGCGCAGGCACTGAGCCGGAGTGGTAGGAGAACGTCAATGACATCGTCAAGGGGCCGGAGCACGCGGCCGTGGAAAGGAGGTGGGAGCAGATGATCCGGATGTTCCGGAATGCTGAGCGCATACGGCGTGAGCGGCATCCTGCGCCGGCTCGGTGTCGGACCGGCTTCCAGCGCCTCCAGGGATCACCGCGTATGCTCGTCATCGTCTGCTCTGTCCTCCTGGCCTCCCTGGCGGCGCTGGTCTCCACGAGTCCCGCTGCCAGGGCGGACACCAAGACCGGTCCCTCCACCACGGGGACCGCCTCAACGGTCAGCCCTTCGACGGTCGCCGTGGGAGGAACGATCATGTACACGCTCTCAGGATTTCCCAGTGGTGTGACGGTCCAGGTCCTCATCGACGACGGCGCGCTGGTCGCCTCGCGCCCCTCGGAGTCCGAGGTGGTCGCCACGATCACCGTCAAGAAGGACGGCACTGCGGCAGGCTCGTTCGAGCTTCCTGAATACGTCGAGCAGGGAAACCACTGGCTGCGATTCCGGGTCTCCGGGGCGCAGGGGAGAGCGGCCAGGAGGGCAACGCGGCGGACTACACCAACAAGAGCCCCTACTTCACAGTATCGGGCGTCACGGTCGTTGGCGGGTCCGCCCTCCCACCGTTCCACCGGCTCCCACGCCGCCACCCCGTCAGGTCGCGGCAATGGGGCAGTCCAACGCAGCCGCGGCCTCCGGCATCCAAGCCGCTGGGGCGGCTGGTGAGTCGACCGGGTTTCCGATCATCGGTGCCTCCGTCCTCGCGCTCAGCGTGATCCTGGTGGTGCTGTCGGTACTTGTAGCGATCAACCGTCGCAGGATGGCGGCCTATCAACGTCGTCGGGCCATGGCCTGAGGCCTGAGAGCCGAGGTCCTGTAAACTGCCGCCGGCGCCCACCCGTCTCGTGGTGCGCCCCGACGGGCACCGGCTCAGTGCCCCACACGGAAGGAACCCAGCACCGTGCTGCGAACCCGTACCGCAGGCTCTCTGCGCACCTCAGACATCGGCCAGGTCGTGACCCTCACCGGATGGGTGGATCGACGTCGTGACCATGGAGGCGTGGCCTTCATCGACTTGCGGGACGCTTCGGGGATCGCCCAGGTCGTCATCCGCGAGGAGGTCGCCCACGACCTGCGCGCCGAGTATGTCCTGGCCGTCACCGGGGAGGTGAGCGCCAGGCCCGAGGGCAACGCCAACCCGAACCTGCCCACCGGCGAGATCGAGGTCGTCGTCTCCGACGTCGAGATCCTCAACGCCTCCGCGCCGCTGCCCTTCCAGATCTCCGACCACGCCGAGGACGCCGGGCAGGTCGGCGAGGAGGCGCGACTGCGCTACCGCTACCTCGACCTGCGGCGCAGCGCCATGCAGCACGCCATCCGCCTGCGCGCTAAGGTCAGCCAGGCCGCCCGCAGGGTCCTGGACTCCCACGACTTTGTGGAGATCGAGACCCCAACCCTCACCCTGCTCCACCCCGGAGGGGCCCGTGACTTCCTGGTCCCGGCTCGTCTGGCACCGGGCTGCTGGTACGCCCTGCCGCAGAGCCCGCAGCTGTTCAAGCAGCTCCTCATGGTCGCCGGCATGGAGCGCTACTACCAGATCGCCCGCTGCTACCGCGACGAGGACTTCCGTGCCGACCGCCAGCCCGAGTTCACCCAGCTCGACGTGGAGATGAGCTTCGTTGAGCAGGACGACGTCATCGCCGTCGCCGAGGACGTGCTGCGCGAGGTGTGGGCCCTCATCGACTACGAGCTGTCCACGCCCATCGCCCGCATGACCTACCGCGACGCCATGGAGAGGTACGGTTCGGACAAGCCCGACCTGCGCTTCGGCTGCGAGCTGGTGGACCTGACCGACTACTTCAAGGACACCACCTTCCGGGTCTTCCAGAACCCCTACGTGGGCGCCGTTGTCATGCCCGGCGGGGCCTCCCAGTCCCGACGCACCTTCGACGCCTGGCAGGAGTGGGCCAAGCAGCGCGGCGCCAAGGGCCTGGCCTATGTCACCGTCGCCGAGGACGGGACCCTCGGCGGGCCCGTCGCCAAGAACATCACCGACGCCGAGCGGGAGGGCCTGGCCCAGGCGGCCGGGGCCGAGCCCGGCGACTGCATCTTCTTCGCCGCGGGTCCCGTGGACTCCTCGCGCGCTCTGCTGGGCGCCGCCCGCCTGGAGATCGGCAAGCGCTGCGGCCTCATTGACGACGACGAGTGGTCCTTCGTGTGGGTCGTGGACGCGCCCCTGTTCAAGCCCTCCGCCGAGGCCAGGGCCGACGGCGACGTGGCCCTGGGCAAGTCCGCCTGGACCGCGGTCCACCACGCCTTCACCTCGCCCAAGCCCGAGTGCCTGGAGACCTTTGACACCGACCCGGGAAGTGCCCTGGCCTACGCCTACGACATCGTGTGCAACGGCAACGAGATCGGTGGCGGCTCCATCCGTATCCACCGCCGCGACGTCCAGGAGCGTGTCTTCAACGTCATGGGGATCGGCGAGCAGGAGGCCCAGGAGAAGTTCGGCTTCCTGCTGGACGCCTTCAAGTTCGGTGCTCCGCCGCACGGCGGCATCGCCTTCGGCTGGGACCGCATCGTCTCCCTGCTGACCCGGGCCGACTCCATCCGCGACGTCATCGCCTTCCCCAAGTCCGGTGGCGGCTTCGACCCGCTGACCGAGGCGCCCGCTCCGATCACGCCCGAGCAGCGCAAGGAGGCCGGGGTCGACGCCGTCCCGGACAACGAGTCCGGCTCTGCGGCGCAGGGCAAAGAAGGCGGGATGAAGCAGAGCTGAGTTCGCCGGTCGCGTCCGCTCTTCGCCTAGACTCGATGAGGTGACGATGCTTGCGTTGCACGAGTGGGGCGACCCGGCGGATCCGCCGCTGCTCTTAGTCCACGGCCTGACCGAATCGGCTACCGCCTGGCCTGACGCCGTAGCCCGCTGGTCCTCCCGGTATCACGTCCTGGCGATCGATCAGCGGGGGCACGGGGCTTCCCCGCGGTGGGACGACGAGACCCTGGCCCGGGCGCCGCAGACCATGCAAGAGGACCTTGAGAAGACACTGGTCCTGTTCTCGGAGCCGCCGGTCGTCGTGGCGCACAGTCTGGGAGGGCTCATGTCGCTGCGGGTGAGCGTCGCCCGGCCCGAGCTCGTTCGGGCACTGGTCCTAGAGGACGCCGCGCGTCCCACCGGGCACTGGGCCCCGGCCCCCTGGTTCGTGGAGCACCAGGAGCGGTTCCTGGACGCCTTCGCCGACGGTGGCGCTGCCGAGCAGGGAACGCATGAGGCTCGAGACCTCATGGAGCGAATCCGAGATCGAGGGCTGGGCAGCGTGCAAGAGGCAGGTCGACCGCCGTTACATCCGCGAGGGCACCTATCTCGGCGAGGCCGACCTCATCAGCGCGATCAACCGGCTGAGGACGCCGACGCTCTACCTGGCACCCTGCCGCGGCAACATGGCTCCTGACCCCTCTGAGGTGACCAATCCGCTTGTGCGCCTGGTGCTGCTCGACGGCGTCGGCCACTGCGTGCGGCGGGACGCCCCGGAGGCCTACCACGGGCTGGTCGATCCCTTCATCGAGGAAGTCTTCGCCGGCACCGGCCGTTGACCCGCCCCTGGGGCTTCCCTGTTGACGTCGGCGTGCGAGACGGGAGAGGCTGAGGCCCGCTGATCCGGTTGGCGACCGCCATCTCCCGCATGAGCTCATGATCGTTGCGAAGGTGCACCGGCGCCCACCTGTTGAGTCCTGGTTCTCAAGTCTGCAACCGCCTATCGTCGGCTCGAAGCGACGGTCAAAAAAGTATCAGAACCGGGCATGTGCTCCCGTTGTGCGGTTCAGCAGGTCAAGGCAACCTGGATATGTCCTTGCGATGCTGCGAATCTGGACGTAGCACAAACACGATGGAGTGTACCGATGAAGAACCTCTCACCACCTCGGATCCTAATTCCAGGACTCATTTCTATCGCGGTGTTCATGACCGGCGATGGCTTCGAGCTGACCTTCCTGTCCAAGTACCTCGTCTCCCAGGGACTGGCGGCAACACAGGCATCCAGCATCATCACGGCCTACGGGCTGATGGCCGCCCTGGCCGGCTGGGCCTCGGGCGTGATGGCTGAGACCTTCGGGGTCCGACGCATCATGCTCATAGGAGCGGGACTGTGGATTTCAGTTCACCTTCTCTTTCTCCTCGTAGCCATCCCTAGCGGCTCGTACTCGCTCATTCTCGTCACCTACGCGGTACGAGGGCTCGCCTACCCGCTGTTCATCTACTCGTTCGTCGTCTACATCACACAAAAGATTCCCGCCGCCACGAGGGCCTCTGCAATGGGGTGGTTCTGGACCGCCCTACTCCGTGGGGATAGGATGCCTGGGTTCCTGGATTCCCGCACGCACCGTTCCTGTATTCGGGGAGTACCGCACCTTGTGGTTTTCACTGGCCTGGACCGTTTCCGGTGCGCTTATCTGCCTGCTTCTGGTAGCCAGGGCGAGCCCAGACGCAGCTCTAAAGGTCTGCGCGACACTCGTGGAGCTCTCCGCCGGAGTTAGCATCCTCGGACGCAACCGTCAGGTTGTGCTGACGGCCGTCGTTCGCGTTATCTGCAACCTCAGCCTCTACGGATTCCCAGTCATCATGCCGCTCTACCTCACTGACAGACGCTACGGTGACGGATGGTTCACCATGAGCCAGTGGATGACGATCTGGGGTATCCAGTTCGCTGTCACAGTCTTCGGTAACCTTTTTCTGGGGGTGGATCGGTGACCGTTTCGGCTGGATGCGGCAGATGCGCTGGTATGGCTGCTGGTTCTGCGCGGCGGCCACCCTTGGTTTCTACTACGTGCCCCGTCTATTTGGCGCCAACATTTTCGCTCTGGCTGTTGCAGCTGTCCTTCTCGGTATGGGAGTGACTGCCTTCGTACCGATGGGTGCTGTATTCCCTGCTCTGGCACCGAAGGAGCAGGGAGCAGCCATCTCGATCAACAACCTCGCCTCTGGGCTGACCACATTCGCCGGTCCGGGATTGGTTACGCTGATCATGCCGTTCAGCGGCATCCGCGGAGTGTGCTGGGCCTACGCCGCGCTCTACCTCACCGGTTCACTCATCACCATCTGGATCCGTCCGTCCCAGCCCGGATTCGACGAACGTGGTCGTCGTCTTCCAACAGCCGGCACCCGTGCGCCGTCCGTCACTTCCACCGCACCAAGACTGGCAGAAGCCATTGCCTGACATCGGCGGCGACGTCGTCGATCACCACCCGCACTCATCCATATTCACATCCACTGAGGAGAAGAGTCATGAAAGCCGTTGTCCTTGAGAAGCAGCACGAGATCAACATCCGCGAGGTTCCCGGAGGCCTCAACTGTGGGCCCGGACAACTACGCATTGCTCCGCACACCGTGGGTATATGCGGGTCTGACGTCCACTACTACACGCACGGACGTATCGGCAGGGTACGTTGTGGGAGGCTCCCATGGTTCTTGGCCACGAGGCCTCCGGAGTCGTCCTCGAGGTGGGGCAGGATGTCGAGGGCTTCGCCGTTGGCGACCGCGTGGCTATGGAGCCCGGTGTTCCGGATATAGTGTGATTAAAACAAGATTCGTGTTGCTGGTTTTGTTGTTGGGTTGGTGATCAGGTATTCGTGGGGCGTCCGGTGTGGGGGTGTCTCTTTCTCGTGGGGTGTTTGGCTGCTGGTGCTGGCTTCTTTTTGTCGTCTTCTCTTGTGTTGTCGGCGTTTCGCGTGAGCTCTCGGGTCGGGGGCGGAATATCATGCTGGGATGGACAGGGTCGTGGTTAGTGATGATGAGTGGGCTGTTTTGCAGGGGCTATAAGCACCAGGCGCCTTACAGGTTGATGCGATTGAAGTCCGAGGCGGTCGTGCTGCTGTCCAAGGATGTGGATACCGCGGTCGTGGCCCAGGTCGTCGAGCGCACGCCCGAGACGGTGCGCAGCTGGGCTCGGGCGTGGAACCGGTACCGTCTGGCCTCAATCCACACCGGTCACGCCGGCAACCTCAACGCCTCCAGGCTCACCGCCACCCAGCGCCAGGAGGTGGCCGGGGTACTGTCCCGGCCCCCGTCGGAGCAGAGCCCTGCCCATCGGGTTCTGGGACGTGCCCCATCTGGCGGCCTGGGTCTACGACCACTTCGAGGTGGAGTACGCCTCTGCCGCCTCCCTACCGGTTCCCTGCTGCACATGGCGGGCCTGTCCTTCCACCGCCCCGAGGCCGTCGACCAGCGCCGCCCGCCCCAGGCGGACGTTGACCAGCGCATGAGCCAGATCCGTTCCGAGATCGTCCGCAAGTGGTCCGATCCCGAGGTGATGGTGGTGTGCGCCGACGAGGTGCGTATCGAGCACGAGGCGATCGTGCGCAGGGGCGTGGATCCGCCGAGGTGACGCCGCCCGTCTGGAGGTCGACCGCCGCCGCCAGGCCCGAGTCCTACATCGGCTTCCCTGCACGAGACCGACGGCACCGTCGACTTGATGACCCTCGACTGGCAGGGACACCGGCACCATCACCCAGGCCCTGATCGACCTGACCGTGAAGCACCCCGGCAAGAAGAAGATCGTCATCGTGTGGGACAACGCCTCCTGGCACCGTTCAGCAAAGCTCAGACACAGTCTCAAGACCATCAAGAACCTCGAGAGGATCCACCTGATCAACCTACCCGCCTACAGCCCCGACGAGAACCCCATCGAGCACGTCTGGAAAGAAGCAAAGGACAGTATCAGCAACCACCAAAGAGCCACATTCCCCAAACCCGACAAGCATTCGAGACCTTCATCCAGGCAAACAAGTTCCCCTACCGACTCACAAAAATAATCTCGTTTAAACTCCACTATACCAGTTCGCGCGCAGCACTTGCGGGCATGTACAACGTCGATCCGGCTGTTTCCTTCTGGGCCACCCCGCCGGTCGACGGGTGCCTGGTTGAAGAAGTCATTCACCCTGCTGCCTTTACCTATCGTCTGCCCGATGGTGTGTCCTTCGCCGAAGGCGCTCTGATGGAGCCTCTTGCCGTCGGCATGCACGCCGCCACGAAGGCCCGCATCAACCCCGGCGACGTCGTGGCCGTATCCGGTGCAGGAACGATCGGTCTGCTCACCGCGGCGTCGGCGCTGGCGGGAGGTGCTTCAAAGTCATTATCTCCGACTTCTCCTCGGCGAAGCTCGAGGGTAGCCGCCCGCATTCCCGGAACTTTTTGCGTCGACGGACAAGAGCAACGGCTGCTCGATGTCGTCAATGAGCAGACGGAAGGATGGGGGCCGACGTCGTCTTCGAGTGCTCCGGTCATCCGAGCGCCTACAATGACCTGTGGAAGATCAGCGCGCCCGGTAATCGGACCGTTCTTGTAGGAATTCCCGTCGACCCGGTCTCCATCGATGTCACAGAGGTGCAGGCGCGTGAGACAACCATTGAGAATGTTTTTCGTTACGCCAACGTGTACCAGCGGGCCATCGATCTCGTTGCTGCCGGCAAGATCGATCTTAAGCCTTTCATCACGGAGACCTTCGACATGGATCACGCCGTTGAGGCCTTTGAACGAGTTGCTGAAGGCCGTCCCGGTGACATCAAGATCCAGATCACAGTCGGCTGACCTCGTTGAAGCTGTCGCGCGGGGAGACTCAGGAGGCCATCATGGAGGCCATGACGGATTCCCCAGTCTCAGCGCCTCGGTCCGACCTGTCAGCTGTTGTTGCTGAAAGCATGCCCACGACCTCGCTCACTACGAAGGTTGGTGACGTTGACACTGGGGTCGGTGATCTCGAGGTGGTGCTCCCTGACCTCGAATCGACAGTTCGGTGGTTCCAGCACGGTTATCCGACGCCGCTAGCCCGTTGGCACCATCACCCTGAGATCGAGTTTCACCTCATTGTGTCCTCCCATGGGCAGATGATGGCTGGGGACCGTACCGTCGACTTTGCTCCGGGCCAGGTCACATTGATGGGGCCCGATCTACCGCACAACTGGCTCTCCGACCTGGGGCCAGGTGAGCGCCTCAGGAACGCGATGTCCTATGTCAGGTGCTACCGGAGCGTGTTGCTAGGGCGGCACAAGTTCTTCCTGAGCTTTCGGACTTCAACGCGCTGGTTAAAATGTCCAGACAGGGGTGTCATTCTCGACGGAAGGAGTGCTGCTCGCGCCGCCGAGCTGCTCACCGTCATGGGAGATCAAGAGGGGATGGAACGGCTTATCACTCTTTTTCTCTTGCGGAGGTCTTCCTCAAAGCACCGGGCGACGAGTGGTGCCATGTTGTCTCAGACGGATATGTCCCCAGCCTTGATAGCGTGACTGCTCGCCGTATCAATGAGGTGCTCACCTATATTGAGGACAGTCTCGACAGTGAGGTGTCGATGGAAGCCGCGGCCTCCCTGCTGGCCATGAGTCCATCAGCCTTCTCCCGTTTCTTCCACGCCACCTCAGGGTATCACTTTCTCCGCTCTCGTGCGCCGTCGAAGGATTGCTCGCGCCTGCCACCTGCTGCGGCGTACGGATCTTCCGTCTCTCACGTTGCAAACCTCAGCGGGTACGCCAATCTGGCCAACTTCAACCGCCGGTTTCGCGATGAGACTGGAACGACACCATCAGGTTATCGGAAGGCGTCACAGGCGGCACTCGCCGGTTCAGACACGGTTTAGCGCCGAAAACACCTTCCGTAAGTGTGGCCCGAGTCCTGATAGTTGGGACTCGGGCCACACACTTACGGATCGTTCAGGCTCTCGGCAGCGCGTCAGGCGGCGTGCGTGCAGGTCGGGCAGGAGCAGTCCTCGCAGGTGCACGAGGAACAGGAGTCCGAGCAGTGCTCGCACGAGCAGGTGTTGTGGTTGCAGGTCGGGCGGGAGCAGTCCTCACACTCGCACACGGCGCAGGAGTCCGAGCAGTGCTCGCACGAGCAGATATCGCACTCGTCGTAGTGACCGTTGTCCTCGTGGTGGGCGTGACCGTTGTGAATGTAGTCCACGTGGTCGCCATGGATGACGGCGGGGTGTCCGCAGTCCGGGCCGTGGGTGTGCTGGTGGGCCTCAGCGGGGCGGTGCTCAGTGGTGGCAGTCATGGTCGTGCTCCTTCGTGTGCTCGAGGGTATCGATGAAGATGGATGCGACATGGTCGTCAATGAGGGAGTAGCTCTGGCGCTTTCCTTCGCGAACCGACTCGACCAGGTGGGCGTTGCGCAGTACTCGCAGGGTGGTGGGAGACCAGAGGCTGGGACACCCCGAGGAACGTCACCAGCTCGGTGACGTCAGCCGGTGAGCTGATGAGGCGGTGGACGATGCTCGCCCTCATGGGGTGAGCCAGCGCCTTGAACAGCTGCACCACGGCGGAGTCCTCTCCGAGAGGAGCCTCCGGGGGTGTGGCGACCTTTCGCATACAAGAGATTTTATATCAACTTGTCTTGATGTCAAAGCGGCCTTCCGCGGAGCGTGCTCGTGCGGCCCGTGTAGCATTTGGGCCATGTCATCGGTGACCTCAAGCAGTGGTGGACGCGCGTGTGGTGACGAGCGCATGATCTTCGGGCACCGAGGCCTGAGCTTGCTCGCCCCGGAGAACACTATGGCTGCCTTCCGCTGCGCGGTGGACCACCAGGTAGGCTGGGTGGAAGCGGACGTCGACGTCATCGGCGACGGAACAGTCATCATCTGCCACGACTCCACCCTGGACCGGACCACGAACCGTGCCGGTCGGTACGACGACCTGACGGTGGCCGACCTGGGCGGCATCGATGCTGGAGGCTGGTTCTCCCCTCGGTTCGAGGGCGAGCCGCTGCCCACCCTGAGGGATCTCATCGACCTCATGAACGACACCGGCCTCAACGCCAACATCGAGATCAAGCCCAACGAGACCGGCAAGGAGGCGAGCCTGCGTCTCGTCGACGGCGTCATTGCCCAGCTCGAGCGACTGCATCCGGGCGTCGAGGTCATCGTCTCCTCCTTCAGCCACCTGCTGCTCCACCTGTTCAAGCAGCGCGCCCCGGAGGTTCCCGTGGGGTGCCTCTACGAGAGCCGGTCGCTGTCTGACGACTGGAGGAGCACCCTTGAGATCGTGGGCGCCGACTTCATCCATCCCGAGGACTCCGGCCTGACCCGGCAGCAGGTTCAGGCCTTTCGAACCGAGGGCTACGGCGTCAACGTCTGGACCGTCAACTCGCCGAGCCGGGCCAACGAGCTCTTCAACTGGGGGTCACCGGCGTGTTCTCCCGACGTCGCCCACCAGATCCCTCGCCGCTGATGCCCCCTCCCTCGGAACGCTATGTGAGAACCATCACCCGGGGTAGGGTAGGGGTATGGCACGTTACATCGAGCTCCACCCCGTCAACCCGCAGGCGCGTCTGGTTGAGAAGGTTGTCGACACGCTGCGCGACGGCGGCCTGGTCGCCTACCCGACCGACTCCGGATACGCCCTGGCCTGCGCACCGGGCAACAAGGAGGGCTGGACCGGATCCGCACCATCCGCCAGCTCGACGGCAAGCACAACTTCACCTTCGTGTGCGCCAACTTCGCTCAGGTCGGGCCGCTGGCCATCGTGGGCAACAACGCCTTCCGGCTCATCAAGCGACTCACCCCGGGGCCGTGGACCTTCATCCTCAAAGGGCACCAAGGACGTGCCCCGGATGACACTCAACCCCAAGAAGCACACGCTGGGTGTGCGCATCCCCGACCACGCCATCACCCAGTCCCTCGTCGCCGAGTTCGGCGCCCCCATCCTGTCCTCCACCTTCATCCGCCCTGGCCAAGAGGAGCCCGAGACCAGCGGCTGGGAGATCCAGGAGTCCCTGGGGCACCTCATCGACGTCGTGATCGAGGGCCCGGTCGGGCAGGGCGAGCCCACCAGCGTCATCGACCTGACCGACGACGTCCCCGAAGTGCTGCGTGAGGGGGCCGGAGACATCAGCCTCCTGTGACCGACTCGGCCATCGCCGCGCTCGTGCTGCTCGCCGGGTCCGCATCGACGTGAGGTCTGGCAGGAACCCGTAAATCGTGCGCCCGCGGTGCTGGCGGCGGGGAGATAGGGTCGGCTCATGGACCTGTTCGAGTCGGCCGGCACGGATGACGCCGGGATTCCCGTGGACTCCATGCACCGCTGGCAGTACGGATGCGTCCGCGCACACTTGACGAGCTTCAGGGGCAGACGCACCTGCTCACCCCCGGATCGCCTCTGCGCCGCCTCGTGAAGCCGGCCGAGGCGAACCGGGGCTCCCGTGCGGGCGAGCAGGGCGGCGCCGCACGGTCCTCCGGATCCTCCCTGTCCTCAGTCATCCTGTGGGGACCGCCCGGAACCGGCAAGACGACGCTGGCCTACCTGGTGGCACGGGGCAGCGGCCGCAGATTCGTGGAGCTGTCGGCGGTCACAGCCGGTGTCAGGACGTGCGCGCCGTCGTGACCGATGCCAGGCGCCGTCTAGCGGCAGGGGAGGAGACGGTGCTGTTCATTGACGAGGTGCACCGCTTCTCCCGCTCGCAGCAGGACGCCCTGCTGCCCAGCGTGGAGAACCGGTGGTGACGCTCATCGCGGCCACCACGGAGAACCCGTCCTTCAGCGTCGTCTCACCGCTGCTGTCCCGCTCCCTGCTCCTGACGCTCCAGCCTCTGGGGGCCGATGACATCGGGCGCCTGGTCGATCGCGCCGTGAGCGACGAGCGGGGCCTGGCCGGCACAGTGGACATCAGCGAGGAGGCGCACAGTCAGATCGTGCGCATGGCCGGTTCCGACGCCCGCAAGGCGCTCACGGTGCTGGAGGCCGCCGCCGGCACGGTCCTGGCGCAGACACCGGCTTCCGGCACGTCGCCCCTCATCGAGGTCGCCGACGTCGAGCGGGCAGCCGATGTGGCCGCGGTGCGTTACGACCGCGCCGGAGACCAGCACTACGACGTCATCAGCGCCTTCATCAAGTCGATGCGCGGCTCGGACCCCGACGCCACGATGCACTACCTGGCGCGCATGATCGCCGCCGGGGAGGACCCCCGTTACATCGCCCGCCGCATCGTCATCCACGCAGCCGAGGACGTCGGGCTCGCCGACCCCACTGTATTGTCCACCGCCGTGGCCGCCCAGCAGGCGGTCGCCATGATCGGGATGCCGGAGTCCGGCCTCATCCTGGCCGAGGCCGCGCTCGCCGTGGCCACCGCCCCCAAGTCCAATGCGGTCACCGTGGCGCTCAACGAGTCACTGGCCGATGTGAGAGCCGGCAAGGCCTCGGTCGTGCCCGCTCACCTGCGCGACGCGCACTACGCCGGGGCCGAGGGACTCGGGCACGGCAAGGACTACCGCTACCCCCATGACTTCCCCACGCCGTCGTCGGCCAGCAGTACCTGCCCGACGGGCTCGAGGGCGCTCGGTACTACCGGCCCACCGGCAACGGCTTCGAGAAGCAGCTGGCCTCCCGCCTCGACGCGGTGCGGCGCATCCTCGATGAGCGATAGCGCGTGCCCACCGCGGGTTCCTGACTCGAGCGGAGGTTGAGGACCGTCTCACACCGGGCGGTTCCGACATAGGTATTCGACGGTGAGCACGCTAAAGTTCTCGAGCTGTCCACATCGGGGACGACTGGCGGCTCCCGCGGGTGCCACCGGCCGACGACGATGCGGACCTCCTGGGGTCCCGGCCCGAACCGAGGCTTGACCCCGCGCCGTCGGCACCAGCCACGGCGTGCGACCACCGATCCGACAGGAATGACACGCATGAGCTCTTCACGCTCCCGCCGCCAGGTGCGCCTCTCTCGCGCCCTGGGCATCCCTGCTGACCCCCAAGGCCGTGCGCTACTTCGAGCGCCGCCCCTACGGCCCCGGTGAGCACGGCCGCGCCCGGCGCTCGCACCGAGTCCGACTACGCCGTCCGCCTCAAGGAGAAGCAGCGCCTGCGCGCCCAGTACGGCATCCGCGAGGCCCAGCTCCAGCGCGTCTTCGAGGAGGCCCGTCGCGGTCAGGGGCCTGACCGGTGAGTCCCTCGTCGAGCTGCTCGAGATGCGTCTGGACGCTCGTTCTGCGCTCCGGGATCGCCCGCACCATCGCCCAGGCCCGCCAGGACGTGGTCCACCGCCACATCCTCGTCGACGGCAAGGTCGTGGACCGCCCCTCCCTACCGCGTCAAGCCCGGCCAGACCATCCAGGTTCGTCCCCGCTCCCAGGGTGATGGTGCCCTTCCAGGTCGCCGCCGCCGCGCGCACCGCGACGTGCTGCCCCCGTCCCGGAGTACCTCAACGTGGACCTCGAGAGCTCTCGGCCACGCTGGTGCGCCGCCCCAAGCGCGATGAGGTCCCCGTGACCTGTGACGTCCAGATGGTCGTCGAGTACTACTCGCGCTGACCCTCACGCTCACCTGACGCCGGGGCGCCCCGGACCCATGAGAGGTTCAGGGGCGCCCCGGCGTGAAGCTACGCTCACCATGGAGCAACCCGACCGGATCCGCGCCCACAGGCGACTGGTTCCACCGTCTCCGCCGTCCACCGGGCCCGGCCGGTCGGCCACACCACCGCCCACACGCCCCAGCACCAGGCCCAGAGCCGCAGTGCCCGGGCACACCTCGAACAGGATGAGGACCCCATGCGACATCCGAGATCCGCAGCCGCTGGCTGGACTACTTCGCCGCGAACGACCACGGATCCGGCCCTCGGTCTCCCTGGTGTCTCCCGAGCCCTCCATCCTGTTCACCGTGGCCGGCATGGTTCCCTTCATCCCCACATCCTGGGGGACCGAGGGGCCCCCTGGCCCCGGGCAGCCTCGGTGCAGAAGTGCATCCGCACCAATGACATCGACAACGTCGGTATCACGACGCGCCACGGCACCTTCTTCCAGATGAACGGCAACTTCTCCTTCGGCGACTACTTCGAGGAGGGCCATCTCCTACGCCTGGGGCCTGCTGACAGGCAGCCGTGAGGAGGGCGGCTACGGTCTGGACGAGGGACCGGCTGTGGATGACGATCTGGGAGAAGGACCAGGTCTCCCTCGACTACTGGACCCGCGAGATCAGGGGTCCCCTCCGAGCGGATCCAGCTCCTTCCCTTCAAGGACATCTCCTGGTCGACGGGCCAGCCCGGCCCAGCCGGCTCGTGCTGCGGATCCACTACGACCGCGGACCCGCCTACGGGCCCGACGGCGGTCCCGCCGTCGACACCCAGGGCGACCGCTTCCTGGAGATCTGGAACCTCGTCTTCGACGAGTTCCTGCGTGGGAGAGGGCAGGGCGCGACTTCGAGCTCCTGGGTAAGCTCGACCAGACGGCCATCGATACCGGTGCCGGTCTGGAGCGCCTGGCCTTCATCATGCAGGACAAGCCCAACATGTATGAGATCGACGAGGTCTTCCCCGTCATCAAGGCCGCCGAGGAGCTGTCCGGAAAGGTCTACGGCCGCGGCTCGGCCGGCCCCGAGGCGGGCGAGGCCTACCACGACGACGTGCGCATGCGGGTCGTCGCCGATCACGTGCGCTCCGCCCTCATGCTCATCTGCGACGGCGTGCGTCCCGGCAACGACGGCCGTGGCTACGTCCTGCGCCGACTCATCCGCAGGGCCGTGCGCTCCATGCGTCTGCTCGGCTTCGACGAGGCCGCCATGCCCACTCTGCTGACTGTCTCGAAGGACGCCATGAAGGCCTCCTATCCCGAGCTGGAGGCCGGCTGGAGCACCATCTCCGAGGTGGCCTACGGCGAGGAGGACGCCTTCCGTCGAACCCTGGCAGCCGGGCACCACGATCCTGGACACCGCGGTGGCCTCGGCCAAGAAGGAGGCGGGACGCTCCGGGCGCCCGTTGGTGTCGGGCAAGAGCGCCTTCGAGCTGCACGACACCTACGGCTTCCCCATCGACCTCACCCTGGAGATGGCGGCCGAGCAAGGGGTCGACGTCGATGAGAGCGCCTTCCGCAGCCTCATGAACGAGCAGAAGGAGCGCGCTCGGGCCGACGCACGCGCCAAGAAGACCGGGCACGCCGACATCCGCGTCTTCCGCGAGCTGGAGAAGGAGATGGGCGGCGGCTCGACCTTCCTGGGCTACACCGAGTCCTCCGCCGATGCCACCGTCGCCGGGATCCTCGTCGACGGCGTCCCGCAGAGCGTCGTCACCGCCCCGGCCGAGGTCGAGGTCGTCCTGGACCGCACCCCCTTCTATGCCGAGATGGGCGGTCAGCTCGCCGACCAGGGTACGATCCGACTGGCCGACGGCGGCACCGTCGAGGTCAACGACGTCCAGGCCCCCGTCAAGGGGCTGCACGTCCACCGCGGCACCCTGACCGAGGGCACGATCGCGGTGGGGGAGAAGGCCTTCGCCCAGATCGACTCGGCGCGCCGCCTGGCGATCGCACGTGCCCACACCTCCACCCACATGGTGCACAAGGCGCTCCACGAGATCGTCTCCGACAACGCCACCCAGGCAGGCAGCGAGAACTCCCCCTCCCGCATGCGTTTCGACTTCCGCCATGGCTCCGCCCTGGCCTCGGACCAGATCTCCGGCATTGAGGAACGGGTCAACGCCAGGCTGTCGGAGGACCTGGCCGTCACCGACGAGGTCATGGACATTGACGCCGCCACGCCGCGGGCGCCATGGCCCTGTTCGGGGAGAAGTACGGCAAGAAGGTGCGCGTCGTCTCCATCGGGGGTGACTGGTCCAGGAGCTGTGCGCCGGCACCCACGTCCCCAGTACCGGCCACATCGGCCGCATCGCGGTGCTGGGCGAGTCCTCGATCGGTTCGGGGGTGCGCCGCATTGACGCCCTCGTCGGCGAGGGCGCCTACGGCTACCAGGCCAAGGAGCACGCCCTGGTCTCCCAGCTGTCCACCATGGTCGGGGGCCGTCCCGACGACCTGCCCGAGCGCGTCGAGAACCTCGCAGACGCGCCTGAAGAACGCCGAGAGCGCCTGGCCGCCGCTGAACAGGCAGCGCTGTCCGCGCGCACCGCCGGTATCGTCTCAGAGGCCGTCCGGCTGGGTGACGTCCGTCTTGCCTCAGCCGACCTCGGGACCGTCGGCTCGGCCGACGCCGTACGCTCGCTGGTCCTCGACGCCCGCAGCCGGCTCGGTGATGCGGAGCCGGCCGTTGTCGCCGCCGGCGCGGTCGTGGGCTCGCGTCCGGTCGTGGTGGTGGCCACCAATGCCGGTGCCCGCGACCAGGGCATACGCGCCGGTGCCCTCGTGCGCACCGCCGCTCAGGTGCTGGGCGGCGGTGGCGGCGGCAAGACGATCTGGCCCAGGGGGCGGTCAGAACCCAGAGGCTCTGGACGAGGGCGCTGCGCGCCGTCGCCCTAGCGAGATCCAGGCCTGATCCGGTAAGCCGGCTCGCCCCGTACCGCCTGGCAGATCGTGACAGACTCATCGGCTCAACCAGCCTCGACGGACTTCCGTCCCGGTGTGCGCATCGCCTTCGACGTCGGTAAAGCACGTATTGGTGTCGCTCGTTGCGATCAGGATGCGATCCTGTCGTTTCCTGTGGTAACTCTCAGGCGGGACCGCTATGGTGCAGACCTCGACGAGGCCGTTGACCTCGTCGAGGAGTACGGTGCCTTCGAGGTAATCGTCGGTCTGCCCAAGCACATGGGCGGCGGCAGCTCGAGCTCGACCAGGGACGCCCGAGCGTGGGCGCGAGACCTGGCGAGCCGCCTGCCGCGGCGGGTGTGCGTCCGGCTGGTCGACGAGCGGCTCACCACCGTCTCTGCTCACCGGGATCTGCACGCGGCCGGACTGAAGGAGAGGAGCTTCCGCGGTATCGTCGACCAAGCGGCGGCGGTCGTCATCCTCGAACAGGCCATCACAACTGAGCGGATGTCCGGGGTTCCGGCCGGTGAGCGAGTCCACCCGATCAAGAGAGGCAGAGCGTGAGCCACGACGATTTCTTCGCCGAGCTCGGCATCCAGCGCGATGAGGACGCTGGTGACGCCAAGGACAAGCCCAAGAGCCGCAGGCAGCGGCGTATGGAGAAGGTCGAGCGTCGTCAGCGCAAGCGGCGCCGGCACTGGCTGACGAGCCTTGTCATCGTCATCACCCTCGTGGCTGTCGGCGTCCTGGGCTACAAGGCCATCGGGATCATGCGCGACGCCTCTGCCCAGGCGACCCACGCTGAGGACTACAAGGGCGAGGGCGAGGGCGAGGTCACTGTGACGATCCCGGAGGGGGCCTCCGGGGCGGACATCGGCGACATCCTCCAGAGCAAAGGCGTCGTCGCCTCCGGCAAGGCCTTCACCAACGCGGCGAAGAACAACCCGAAGGGAACGACGATCCAGCCGGGCACCTACAAGCTCAAGAAGAAGATGTCCGCCAGCTCCGCGCTCCAGGCACTGCTCGATCCTGAGAGCAAGGGCGATCACACGCTGACCGTCATCGCCGGCTCCACCAAGCAGAGCGTCAAGGAGCGCCTCAAGAAGGTCGGCAACTTCACCGATGAGCAGATCGAGGCGGCCTACGCCGACTCTGCGGCTATCGGTCTGCCCGCCGAAGCCGGCGGCAACGTCGAGGGCTGGCTCGCTCCGGGCACCTACGACATCACCGAGAACGCCACACCGAAGGATCTGATCAAGAAGATGGTCTCCCAGACCGTCACCCGCCTCAAAGAGCTCAAGGTGCCCAAGGAGGACTACCAGAAGGTCCTGACCAAGGCATCCATCATCGAGCGAGAGGTCAATCAGGAGCAGTACTACGGGCAGGTGGCACGGGTCATCGAGAACCGTCTGACGCAGACAGACGGGGAGACCCACGGCCTGCTCCAGATGGACTCGACAGTGCAGTACGGCCTGGGCCATGACGGCGGCATCCCTCCGAGGCGGAGACTCAGGACGCCAACAACCCCTACAACACCTACGTTCACCAGGGTCTCCCGCCAGGGCCGATCGGCAATCCCAATGAGGCCGCCATCAGGCGGTACTCAACCCGCCGGCCGGAAGCTGGCTCTACTTCGTCACGGTCGACCTCAAGACCGGCGAGACCCTGTTCGCCTCCACCAGCGAGGAGCAGAAGACCAACACCAAGAAGCTCTCCGACTACTGCAACAAGAACAAGGATGTCTGCGAGGGCAACGAGAGCAAGAAGAATGGCTGAGGAGGTCGGCCTGTGATACGCCACCGCGCCGCCGTCATCGGTCGGCCGGTGAGCCACTCGCTGTCGCCCGTGCTGCACCTGGCCGCCTATGCTGGGCTGGGGCTGGAGGACTGGTCCTACGAGCGGCTCGAGACTGCGCCTCCGCAACTGCCCGGGCTGCTCGCCGAGCTGGCCGCTCCGGTTCAGGCTGGGCCCGCCTGGGCGGGCCTGAGCGTCACCATGCCCCATAAGCAGACGCTCCTGGCGCACCTGGACGTCATCGACCCCCTCGCCGAGGCCGTCGGTGCCGTCAACACCGTGGTGGCGCAGCGCAGTGGGGCAGGAGGCGCGCTCCTGACCGGCTTCAACACCGACGTCGCAGGCATCGTCGGCGCACTGCAGGGAGACCGCCCGTACACAGACACCAGGTTCCCCGGATGGCCACCTCCGGGTCGAGCAGAGCCGTGGTGCTCGGCTCGGGCGCCACCGCCTGCTCCGCCCTCGCGGCACTCGGAGAGCTCCCGGGCCGGCCGGATCACCGTCGTGGCTCGACGGCACGCCGGCCCCGGACGCGCACTCAGCGCCGCCCACCGCATGGGGCTGGATATCGAGCCCCTCACCTGGAAAGCCGACCGACGCCGCCTCCAACACCGAGGGCGGCCCGACGCCCTGGCCGCAGCCGACGTCGTCATCTCAGCCCTGCTGGCAGCATGCGGCCGACCCGCTGGCGGGCCCGCTGAGCAAGGCCCTGGAGCAGGCTGACGGCACCCGGGCGGGAGCCGTCATGCTCGACGTCGTCTACGCCCCTGGCCCACCGCCGTCGCCGGTGCTTGGGCGCACGCCGGGAGAGCCCTTGCCCCGGGCTGGCTTTATGCTCCTGCACCAGGCCGTGCCCCAGGTGCAGCTCATGACCGGGCAGCAGCCCGATATCGAGCTCATGCGCACCGGGCTCCTGGCTGGCCCCTGCCCGTGCGCCCCTACCGCAGTTTCCTCGGAGACCTCAGCTGATCCTCGCTACAGCGACGATTCAGGACAGGTGACGCCGACGGCATCGACGTGTGAGTATCTACCCCATGCTTCGATGGATGACGGCCGGGGAGTCCCACGGCGAGGCTCTGACCGCGGTGCTGGAAGGCGTGCCCGCGGGAGTTCGGATCACCAGTGAGGACATCCGGGCGGCACTGGCCCGGCGTCGCCTGGGGTACGGGCGCGGCGCTCGCCAGGCCTTCGAGCGCGACGAGCTGCGGGTTCTGGGCGGCATCCGCCACGGGAGCACCATCAGCGGCGCCGTAGCCCTGCAGATCGGCAACTCCGAGTAGCCCCGAGTGGTCCACGGTCGCATGAGCGCCGACCCCGTGGACCCCAAGAGCTGCTCATCGACGCCGGGACCGGTGACGAGCGCGAGATCGCCCGTAACCGCCCGCTGACCCGCCCCAGGCGGGCACGGATCTGCCGGGGATGCTCAGTACGACCTACCAGAGGCCCGCCCGGTCCTGGAACGGGCCTCAGCCCGCGAGACCGCCGCCCGCGTGGCACTGGGGGCCGTGGCCGAGGCCCTTCTGGGGCAGATCGCCGGTATCAGGCTGGTCAGCCACGTCGTGCGGATCGGATCAGTCGCCCTGCCCGACGACGTACCCCCACCGAGTGCTGAGGACACCGTGCGCCTGGACGCCGACCCCCGTGCGCTGCACGGATCCGGCCACCAGTGCCGCCATGGTCGCCGAGATCGACGCCACCAGGAAGGACGGTGACACGCTCGGGGGCGTCGTCGAGGTTATCGCCACCGGTGTCCCGGTGGGACTGGGTACTCACGTCAGCGCTGACCGCCGCCTGGACGCGCGCCTGGCGGCCGCGCTCATGGGGATCCAGGCCGTCAGGGCGTGGAGATCGGCGACGGCTTCGCCGAGGCGGCTCGGCGGGGCTCGGTGGCCCACGACGAGATCGTCTCAGTGGATCGCGGAACGCTCACCCGGTCCACCAACCGCGCCGGCGGTATCGAGGCGGCACCTCCAACGGCTCCGATGTGCGGGTACGGGCCGCCTTCAAGCCGATCTCCACGGTGCCCAGGGCCCTACGCACCGTCGACCTGGCCACGGGCGAGGCCGCCACCGGGCTCCACCAGCGCTCCGACGTGTGCGCCGTCGTCCCCGGAGCGGTCATCGCTCAGGCCATGACCGCCCTGGTCCTGGCCGACCTTTTACTGGACAAGACCGGAGGCGACTCGGCCGATGAGGCCCGACGCAACCTGCGTTCCTACCTGAGCCGCATCGCTGAACGGACGCAGTGGCGAACCGAGCGGTGAATCTCGTGGTAAGTCGCTACACCCGGGCGATACTGGTACCACCCACAGCGATCTCAACGGAGAGGGAGTCACGATCATGACCTGGAAGCGTGTTCCGACCATCGCTCTGCGCGACGACCAGCTGCCCCTGGTTCTGGTGGGGCTGCCCGGTGCGGGCAAGACCACTCAGGCCAGGCTCCTGGCTCAGGCCCTGGGCGTCCAGGTCACGGATACTGACGCTGAGATCCGCAGGCGCGCCCGCATGACGATTCCCGAGATTTTCGCCTCCGAGGGGGAGGAGTGCTTCCGCGACCGCGAGCACCGGGCCATGCGGGCAGTCCTGGACTCCCCGGCGGCAGCTCAAGGCGTGATCGCCCTGGGTGGGGGAGCGGTTCTGCGTCCCGAGAACCGAGACCTGCTGCGCGGTCACACCGTCATCTACCTGTCCACCTCCCCGAGCACCGCCGCTAAGCACGTGGGTGACGGGACCGGGCGCCCTGTGATGGCCCCGGACGCGGACTCCGACCAGGCCCGTGCCGCCCAGGAGCGCTGCGAGGAGCACGGTGAGCACGCGGGCGTCCTGGCGCGCATGGAGGCCCTCCATGCTCAGCGCTCACCGCTGTACTCCGAGGTCGCCACGCACACTGTGCCCACCGACGGGCTCAGCCCCCAGCAGGTCGCCGCGCTCATCCTGGTGGCCCTGGGCGTCCAGACCGCACAGGCGGTCAGTGTCCTGGCACCCATGGCCGAAGGACAGGCGGACTGCGCCACCGCCCCGGACGGGGCCAGCGGCTCACTCCGGCGCACCCGTGTCCGGCCCGTGTCAGCCACGAGGTGAGCAGCGGCACGCGGAAGGTCAGTGTCGCCGGCGAGGCCCCTACGACGTGCTCATCGGCCACGGGCTCCTGGCCGAGCTGCCCCGCATCATCCAGGACACCCCCGCAGCGGGCGCGGGAGGCGTCGCCGTCATCCACGCCAAGGCGCTGGCCGACCGCGCCGCCGCGGCCGAGGCGGCGCTGACCGCTGAGGGCCTGCGCGTCCTGCGCCTGGAGGTTCCCGACGGCGAGGCGGCCAGAAGGCGCGCGTCCTGGGTACCTGTGGGGAGCGGCTCGGCTCCTTCCGCCTGGGCCGTGACGGGCTCGTCGTCGGTCTCGGTGGCAGGGCGACAACGGACCTGGCCGGTTTCGCAGCCGCGACCTGGCTACGAGGTGTTCCCGTGGTGCAGGTGCCCACCACGCTGCTGGCCATGGTGGACGCCGCCGTCGGAGGCAAGACGGGTATCGACACGCCCGCAGGCAAGAACCTGGTGGGTGCCTTCCACCCGCCGGCCGCGGTCATCGCCGACCTCGGACGCTCTCCACGCTTCCCGCCGCCGAGCTGCGGGCCGGACTCGGTGAGGTCATCAAGTGCGGCCTGATTGCCGACTCCGTCATCCTCGACCGGGTGCTGGCTGATCCCGCCGACTGCCTGACCTGGGACTCGCCAGTGCTGGCCGACCTGGTCGCCCGCTCCGTCGCGGTCAAGGCCACCGTCGTGGGGAGGATCTCACCGAGTCCGGCCTGCGGGAGGTCCTCAACTATGGGCACACCTACGCCCACGCGATCGAGAAGGTCACCGGGTACTCCTGGCGTCACGGGGAGGCGGTGGCCGTCGGCTGCGTCTTCGCCGCCGAGATCGCCCACTGCAACGGCACTCTGAGCAGTGACGCACTCGCCCTGCACCGACAGAGCCTCGAGGGCGGTCGGCCTGCCGACCCGCTTCCCCGGGGGAAGGGGCGCTGGGAGGAGCTCCAAGGAGGCCATGATGAGCGACAAGAAGGTGCGCGGCGGCCGACTGCGACTCGTCCTGCTCGACGACATCGCCAGGCCCGTGCGGGTTCAGGCGCCCGCGGAGAGCGTTCTCCTGTCGGCTCACGAGGCCGTCACAGGTGGGCCCCGCCAGTCAGAAGGACACCGCGGTTGAGCGCCACGGCACCGGGCGCCGTCATCCTCATCGGCCCTGCGGGGGCCGGCTGCTCCAGCGTGGCCCGTGCCATCGGGAGTGCCCGGGGCCTGCCCGTGCTCGATCTGGGCCGGCTCGTTGCCGACAAGCTGGGCACCCGCCCCGACCTGGCGCTCGTCGCGGTGCCGGAGACCGAGTACCGTCGCGTCGAGGCCGACACCGCTGCCAGGCTCCTAGAGCGCGCCGTGAGTGAGAGCGTCGTCGTCGCCCTGGGATCGGGCTGCCTGGAGGCCAGGGGAGTACGTCAGGGCCTTGAGCGTGTCAGGCTCGTCAACCGCGGTACTCACCATGTCGTGGCCCTGACCTGCGCCACCCGAGCCCTGGCCACCCGTAACGGTCTCGACGCGCCGCGGTCAGTGGCCCTGGGGACCATCCACCACCAGTTCGTCCAGATGCTCCACGCGCGTCAGGCCCAGTGCCGGGACCTGGCCGACATCATCATCGACACCACCGCAACGACCCCCGACGAGGCCGGTCAGAAGGTGATGAACGCCGTCGCCGCCGAACTGTCCCGCCACTCGTGATCGGTGCGACACGCCCGTCACGGGGTGAGCGCGGTGCCTCGCGGTAGGATCAGCGCGTCCCAGATGCAATGCAACAGTGAGGAAACCCTCGTGGCCACGACGAACGACCTGAAGAACGGCATGGTGCTCAACCTCGAGGGCCAGCTGTGGCAGGTAGTGGAGTTCCAGCACGTCAAGCCCGGCAAGGGCCCCGCCTTCGTGCGCACCAAGATCAAGAACGTCCTGTCCGGCAAGACCGTTGACAAGACCTTCAACGCCGGCCTCAAGGTCGAGACCGCCACTGTCGACCGGCGCGACATGCAGTACCTCTACAAGGACGGCGACGACTACGTCTTCATGGACGTCAAGTCCTACGAGCAGACCTCCGTCCCCTCGGCCACCGTCGGCGACGCCGCCACCTTCATGCTGGAGAACCAGGGAGGTCATCGTGGCCTTCACGAGGACTCGGTCCTGTTCGTCGAGCTGCCGGCCTCCGTGGTCCTGACGATCTCCCACCCGAGCCGGGCCTCCAGGGCGACCGCTCCAGCGCCGGCACCAAGCCCGCCACGGTCGAGACCGGTGCTGAGATCCAGGTCCCCCTGTTCCTCAACACCGGTGACAAGGTCAAGGTGGACACTCGCTCGGCTCTACATCTCCCGCGTCAACGACTGATGACAGAGCATCCCGAGGAGGGCTTGACCCACTCGAGCCCCGCGTCGCGCCACCCGGTCACCGCCCGCACCAAGGCGCGCCGGCGTGCCATCGAGATCCTCTTCGAGGCCGATCAGCGCGGGATGCTGAGCGCTGCGGACACTGAGGAGCTGCGCTCCTTCGCGCAGCTGCGCGCCGTCAGCTCGGCCAACCACACCGAGGCCCCTGCCTACACGCAGGAGATCCTCAGCGGCGTGTGCGACCACCCTGGGCGACGTCGACGAGACGATCCAGACCTACGCCCAGGGATGGACCCTGGGGCGCATGCCGGCTGTCGACCGTGCCATTGCGCGAGTTGCCACCTGGGAGATCGTCTACAACGACGAGGTGGATGCGCCAGTCGCCGTGGATGAGGCCATGACGCTGAGCCGGATGCTGTCCACTGACGAGTCCCCAGGTACCTCGGAGGACTTCTGGGGCGTATCGGCGACCTCGCGGACACGTTGCGCTGAGGCATGGGGCGAGAGGGCTCACGGCATGGGAGGATTCCCTATGCCGTGAGCTGCGCCCGTCCGGCACCAGTGGCCTAGGCTGAGGCCGCCCCCTCTGCCGATGTTGGGTACCCCGTGAGTCAGCTACCTCCCAGGATCCCAACGACTACCCCTACATCAAGGGCACCGGCGCACCGCTGGACGAGGGCAGCGTCGACAACCCTGTAGCCGTACTGGCCCGGCCCCCACGGGGCCGTCTACCCCTGGGCAGGGATCGGGAATGGCCTACCCCGCCGGGCCCCTATCCTCTCGGAGGCTTCCCGTCTTCAGCAGCGCCGGAGGTTATCCGTGGAACGGACCCATGCCTGTTTCTTACGGCCCCTACCCCCGATGGGACTGACCCCGGTTCTCGGATTCGCCTGGAACGACCCGGTCCTCACATGCGAGCGCAAGCGCTCCGCGACTCGCACGGTCTCGCTCTCAAGCAGCATCATCAGGGGTCATTACCATGATGATTCAGATGATCATCATCGTCACCATATTCCTCGCCATCGGGTGCGTGGGGCAGCAGAGCGCGTTCTTGCTGTTCGTGTCCTTGCTCATCGTGGTGTTCGCCCCGATGGCCGTCGGCCTGGATGGGTCACCACCTTTATCCTGGCTCTCGTCGCCTGTGTTCAGGCCCGTTCCGCATGCCTCAGGTTCAGCCTGATGGATGGGCCCAGGCCAAGACGCCAACGCTGGCTCTGCTGGTCACGAGCATCGTGGCAGGACTACCCACCCTCATCATGTACGTGATATTCAACGAGGGGTTCTCACGTGGCAGCACTGCTGAGTTCATTGATAGCTTCCTGGAGCCACTGCTCATGTTCTTCGGCGTGACTCAGCTCCTGATTGCGGTGGGGTTCGTCTTTCTGCTCCCGTATGAGTGAGGCGCTGGACCCGGCGGTCAGAGCGTCTCAGGCCCCAGGAATGCAGTCCGCATGAGCTGTTCCTGGCGCCGATGAGAACTCGGGCGCCGGCGAGCCACTGAGATGCTCGTCGACGCCGCTCAGTGCGGGATGCTGAGCACTGAGCCATGGGGCGAGGGCTCACGGTGGGGGCGGGCTCCCTATGCCGTGAGCTGCGCCCATCCGACTCCGGTCGCCTAGGCTGAGGCCATCCCTTTGCCGATGCTGGAGTACCCCGTGAGTCACCTACCTCCCCAGAATCCCAACAACGACCCCGTATCCATGACGCCGGCTACGTGCGGAACACTCCCATGCCTGTTCCTTACGGCCGCTACGACCCCACGGTGGGGCCGGCTCCTGTTCTAGCCTAGGCTGGAACGACCCGGTGCTGAAGGAGGTTCAGCGCAAGCGCTTCGCGACCCGCAAGGTCTCGGTCGCCGGCGGCATCATCAGGGCTCATCACCATGATCATCCAGATGATCTTTACCACCACCTTTCTCGCCTTGCTCATCACCCACGGGAGTACGACCCTGCCGTTTTGGATTCTATGCCCTTTTTCGTTGTGCTCGTCACCCCGTATATCGTTGGTATTGCTTGGGTTGCTACATTCATCCTTGCTCTCATCGCTTGTATTCGGGCACATTCCCGGACGCCTCAGGTTCAGCCTGATGGATGGGGCGAGGCCAAGATGCCAACGTCGGCTCTGCTGGCCGCGAGTATCGTGGCGGGACTTCCCACCTTTATCGTTTGTGTCGTTTGGCCTTTGATGGCCTTGTCCGGCTCCACTCTTGAACCACTGCTTGAACCACTGCTTGTCGCCTGCGACCCTGGTGGAGAGCTCTGATCGCGGTGGGGTTCGTCTTTCTGCTCCGTATGGGTAGGGCGCTGGACCCGGCGGTCAGAGCGTCTCAGACCCCCGGGAATGCAGTCCGCATGAGCTGTTCCTGGCGCCGATGAGAACTCGGGCG
>BNJU01003306.1_pt1 | contig 42344 bp, 77 predicted proteins | sample 8539281 | NCBI WGS metagenome assembly BNJU01 (sample SAMD00202456, study PRJDB9452) | human saliva metagenome | isolation source: human saliva | place: Japan
AAACCCTAAAGCAAAGAACTAGTGCAAAATAACAATAATAAAGGCTGAGGATTACTTGAATCCTTACGGATTCTTTTATAAAAAGCTATAACGGGGCACCGGTTCGAATTTTTGAAATTAAACTAAAATATAGCTTCATCTATCAGTACGACTGATAGGTGAAGTTTGTGTTGTAGAAAATTTTCGAATATAATTGTCTAATTTTCCAAAAGTTTACACGTATGGATAGTATGATTAAATAAACAGCCCAATTGTAGCAGTAGCTTTAAGTGGAAAATTTGGGCTCAAACGATGTTCATTTCTATTTTTTTCTATTTTTATAATGGTTTTTAGAAAGGAGACATAATGATTGATTTAAAAGCACTTATAATATTAATGACATTGAAGGACTATCAAGAATTATCATTGTATGAACTTTCAGTAAAAGTTGGTCTCTCGATTAAAGAGGTAAAAGAGGCTCTCGATTATTTGGTTTCATATTTGGAAAAAGAATATAAGTCTAAAATGTGCAAAAAGGAAAGTACTTTCTTGAGGATAATGAACAGCATCAGCAACTGACGGATGTGATTCAATCTAAAGAATTAGTTTTACCAAAAACAACAAGACTAGCATTGATTTATTTGTATACTTTTTGTCGGATGGAATATATTTCCAACAGTCATTATCAAGACTTCTTAAAGGTAAGTAAAAATACAACCTTATCTGATATTCAATGGTTAAGAAAAATTATTGACAAAAAAATGATTTAGAATTAGGATATACTCGTTCAAAAGGCTATACCTTAATTGGAGACGAATGGAAAAACACCAACTTGCTTTTTAAGATGGTCGGGGAACTCTTAAATTCACCTATTGGTCTTTGGGGGCTAGATTATGTGTTATCAAGTTGGAATCACAATATTCGATATGTAATTATTGAGCAGATTGTAAAAGATTACTACAACCATCTTCAATTAACTCCTATCGAAGATCAATTAAAAGAATGTATCTATGATATTGTTTTTTTGTGCTTTGTAGATATCAAAGAAATGTGAATCATGTTGAATTTTTCTCAAACGATAGTCTCTCCAGCTATTGAGGTATTGTCTCAAAAATTTTACTAGAAACAATTGATAATTTGGGTTTAGTCGAGACTAAATTTACTAAAACAGATCGGCAGTATTTGTCAATTTTACTTTCCAGCTGTTTTTGAGGGCGAAGTTGATTCAAATTTTGAATATTTTAACGAACTAACAGAAAAAAATCATCCATAAAATGGAAGAAGTATCGCTTCTTCAGTTTAGTGAGAAAAGTAGCTCTAAAGAAAAAAATTAAAGAAACATCTAATTCCAGCGTATTATCGATTGAAATTTGGGATTCCTAGTACAAATGATTATACGCAAACCATAAAAAGAAAATTATCCTGATTTATTTGAATTGGTTAAAAGTTCCTTAACACCGCTGGAAGAAGTTGTTGGAAGAATGATACCAGAAAGTGAGACCGCTTACTTTGTGGCTCATTTTTGAGGGTATTTAAAGGCGGAACAAAATAATAAAGATTTGAAATACAAAGCGGTGATTATTTGTCCAAACGGTGTAAGTTCTTCTTTAATTATTAAAGAAAATTTATCCTTTTTATTCCCTCAAATTGAGTTTGTCAGAAACATTAAAATTGAAGATTTAGATGATAATGCTACGAAAGAATTTGATATGATTTTTCTACAGTGAAATTAAATATAACAAAAGCCAAATTACTTAGTATCGGTAATTTCTTCAGAAGAGCAAAAATATTCACCTAGTAAATCTAGTAAAGAAGGATTTTCCAGACCTAAGTTTGAAAGATACAGCAGTTGAGGAATTACTAGCAATTGTAGGAAAAGTATGCGATGGTGACCAATGAATTGGGACTAAGTTTTGCTTTTGCAAAAATATATAAAACAAAAGATAAGTAGAAAAGGAGAATTTACCATTGTTAGAAGATTTAATTACGAAAGAGAATTATCAATATAGTGCAGAAAAATTGGATTGGACAGATGCAATACGGTTAGCTGCCTCTCGTTATTAAAAAGCCAATAAAATCACTTTTAAATTATCCAGAAGCAATGATTGCAAAGGTCGAAGAATTTGGTCCGTTTATTAATTTAGGAAAAGGTATTGCCATTCCACATGCACGTCCAGAAGATGGGGTCAATGAAGTAGGTATGTCTATGCTTGTTCTTGAGAATCCAACGTATTTACTAAATGATTCTAATCAGGAAATCAGACTGCTTATTTGTATTGCTGCAGTTGATAATGAGACACATTTAAAAAGCCCTAGCGCATTTGACAACCATTTTAAGAGATAATGATAGTGTTCAAGCTTTTATTATCTTCGAAAAAAATATGATGAAATCAAAAATATTATTAAACAGGAGGTATAAATTATGTTAAGAATTGGAACAGCTTATGGATCAGGTTTAGGTTCAAGTTTCATGGTTCAAATGAATATTGAATCCATCCTAAAAGATTTAGGAGTAACTGAGGTAGAAGTAGAACACTATGATTTAGGGGGTGCAAATCCAAGTGAAGCGGATATTTGGATAGTTGGACGAGATCTTGAGGATTCAGCAGGTCATTTAGGAGATGTACGGATTTTAAATAGCATTATTGATATGGATGAGCTGAGAACGTTGATTACGGCAATTTGCGAAGAAAAAAATCTTATCTAGGAGGAGAGAAAAATGAAATTTATTTTAGATATTGTTAGTACTCCAGCAATTTTAGTAGCCTTAATTGCTATTATCGGGTTAGTTTTACAAAAGAAAACATTACCGGATATTATGAAGGGTGGTATTAAAACATTTGTAGGGTTCTTGGTTGTTTCTGGCGGGGCTGGAATTATCCTCAACTCTTTAAATCCTTTTGGAAAAAAATGTTCGAACAAGCGTTTAATCTTTCGGGTGTAGTTCCTAATAATGAAGCAATCGTAGCGGTTGCTTTAACTCAGTATGGTTCGTCAACTGCTATGATTATGTTTGCAGGAATGATTTTCAATATTCTAATCGCACGTTTTACAAAATTTAAATACATTTTCTTAACAGGGCATCATACATTATATATGGCATGTATGATTGCAGTTATTTTAACTGTGGCTGGATTTACAAATGTTCCTTTAATTTTACTTGGCGGACTTGCTTTAGGGCTTATCATGAGTATTTCGCCAGCATTTGTCCAAAAATATATGGTTCTATTGACTGGAAATGATAAGGTAGCATTAGGACACTTTAGCGCGCTAGGATACTGGTTAAGTGGTTTTGTAGGAGGATTAGTAGGAGATCGTTCAAAATCAACAGAAGATATTCATTTCCCTAAGAGTCTTGCATTTTTACGTGACAGTACTGTAAGTATTACAATCTCGATGACTATTATTTATGTAATTGTAGCGCTTTTTGCAGGATCAACTTATATTGAAACTGAATTAAGTAGCGGAACAAGTAGTCTTGTTTATGCATTACAATTAGCCGGTCAATTTGCTGCAGGGGTATTCGTAATCTTAGCTGGGGTTCGTCTCATCTTAGGTGAAATTGTACCAGCATTCAAAGGAATTTCTGAACGTCTTGTTCCTAATTCAAAACCAGCTTTGGATTGTCCAATTGTATATCCATATGCACCAAATGCTGTTCTAATCGGCTTTATTTCAAGTTTCGTTGGCGGTTTAGTAAGTATGGTCATTATGATTTTTACTGGATCAGTAGTAATTCTTCCGGGTGTTGTTCCTCATTTCTTCTGTGGAGCAACTGCAGGTGTTATTGGTAATGCATCAGGTGGTGTACGTGGAGCTACAATTGGAGCCTTCTGCCAAGGTGTGCTTATTAGTTTCTTACCAGTATTCTTAATGCCTGTATTAGGAGGTCTTGGATTTGAAGGATCAACATTCTCAGATGCTGACTTTGGTTTGTCAGGGATTATTCTAGGAATGCTTAATAAATTCGGTTCTCAAACAGGAATTATCATTGGACTTCTAGCCATTTTAGCAGGGATTGTTGTCTTCTCATTTGTTAAGAAAACAGAAACTAAGGAGGGTTAATCATGACGTTGGAAGAAAGCAAACTTCATGAACTTAACCGATTCGCAAAAAAAATCAGATTAAATACATTAGAGTGTTTAAATCATTTAGGATTTGGACATTATGGTGGAAGCCTCTCAGTAGTAGAGGCTTTAGCCGTATTATATGGCGAAATTATGCCGATGACACCAGATAAGTTTAAAGAGACGGATCGAGATTATTTCGTGCTCTCAAAAGGACATGCTGGCCCCTGCGTTATATAGCACATTATATCTAAAAAGGTTTTTTTGATAAAGAATTTCTGTTTTCACTGAATACAAATGGAACACATCTTCCATCTCATCCAGATAGAAATTTAACTCCCGGTGTGGATATGACAACAGGTTCATTAGGACAAGGAATTAGTGTTGCAACAGGGATAGCATATGGACAAAAAGTAAAGAATCTCTCAAATTATACGTACACAATTGTAGGAGATGGGGAGTTAAATGAAGGACAGTGTTGGGAAGCTATCCAATTTGCTGCGCATCAACAACTAGATAATCTTATTGTTTTTTGTAGATGATAATAAGAAACAATTAGATGGACGAACTTGAGAAATCTGTCAAACTTTTGATTTTGTTGAGAAATTCAAAGCGTTCGGTTTTGAAGCAATACGAGTTGATGGTAGAGATATCCAGAGTATTTACGATGGAATTCTTCAAATGCAACAATCAACATCAACAGCACCTAAATGTATAGTGTTAGACACTGTAAAAGGACAAGGAGTACCTGAGATAGAGGAATTTGAGTCGAATCATCACATAAGGCCAACTTCAGAGCAACGGGACATTCTTGAAAATGCAGTGAAACAACTTAAGGAAGAATTGGAGGGTATTCATAATGAGAGAAGCTAAAGAGTTAAGATTAGTCTATCGAGATTTCTTATTAGAAGCGAATAGTGAATACCCGGAATTAGTCGCGTTAGAGGCAGATTTATCGAGTTCAATGTCGACCAATAAATTAGGAGAGGTCTTTGGAAAAAGATATATAAATGTTGGTATTATGGAAGCCGAAATGATAGGAGTTGCGGCAGGATTATCCATTCTTGGCTTTAAGCCATATTTACATACCTTCGGACCATTTGCGACGCGAAGAGTATTTGATCAGGTATTTCTTTCCTTAGGATATTCTCAATTAAGTGCAACAATTATAGGCTCAGATGCTGGAGTTACTGCTGAGATGAATGGTGGGACACATATGCCATTTGAGGAACTTGGCTTAATGAGATTGATACCTAACATCACAATTTTTGAGGCTTCTGATGATATACAGTTTGAAGCGGTATTGAAGCAAACGCTGGAAATTGAAGGGCTTAAATATATTCGAACAATTCGAAAAGCACCTGAGGTAGTATATGAAGGCGGAGAAGATTTCTCAAAAGGATTCATTGAATTAAAGACAGGAAGAGATTTAACTATTTTTGCTTCTGGGATTATGGTTGCACCATGTTTAAGAGTGGCTAGAGAACTTGAAGCAACTGGGGTGAGTGTAGCGGTAGTTGACTTGTTTAGAATTAAACCTCTTCCAGACGAAATCAATACGATATACTCTGGAACTCCAATTTTGACAGTTGAAAACCATAATGAAATTGGTGGGATTGGAAGTGCACTCTGTGAGTTATTTGCAACGGATAATACAACAGATGTTCATCGCCTTGGAGTTCACGAAAAATTTGGACAAGTAGGAAAAGTACCGTATCTTCTCGCTCAGTATGGGATAGATGAGAAGAGTATAAAAAGAAAAAAATTCTTTCCATTATTGAAAAAAATAAGTAGACTTGTGAGTACAAAAATTATCATATATGATATTTGAAGTGCACCCCAAAAGTTAGACAGAAAAATCTAACTTTTGAGGTGCTTTTTATGAAATTAACTTATGAGGATAAAGTTCAAATTTATGAACTCAGAAAACAAGGAGTTAGCTACGCACGACTTGCAGATACGTTCGGTATAAATGCGAGAAATCTTGTCTATATGATTAAATTGATTGATCGTTATGGTTTAGAGATAGTAAAAAGAGGGAAGAAGATTTATTATCCTCCAGAAATAAAAACAAGAAATGATTGATAAAGTCTTACATAAAGGTTTGAGTATAGAAAGAGTTTCTCTTGAATACGGTCTTCCAGGTCCTGCGATGCTTTATAACTGGCTCGCACAATACAAGAAAAATAAGTATACTATTGTTGAGAAAACAAGAGGGAGACTACTTAAGATGGGCCGTAAGCCAAAGAAAAAAACCAGAAGAGATGACAGAACTAGAACGCATTCAGGCTGAAAATGAGTATTTAAGAGCGGAGAATGCCATTCTAAAAAAAGTTGAGAGAACTCCGCTTGAAGGAGGAAAAAGAGAAAGAAGAAAGACACAGATTGTCAGAGAGTTAGTGCCAGAGTTTCCTTTAGATATTCTTCTAAAGATTATTAAACTTGCTCGTTCAACTTACTACTATCACTTAAAAGCAGCTAAAACCTAGAAGATAAGAATCAGGCCGTAAAAAAACGAAATAGAAACTATTTATAACGAGCATAAAAGGAAATTATGGCTATCGTCGTATTACTCTTGAACTTAGAAACCGTGGTTTCATCGTAAACCATAAAAAGGTACAGCGCCTGATGAAAAATGTTAGGTCTCAGGGCTCGTATTCGCAGAAAACGTAAGTACTCCTCTTATCATGGAACCGTTGGAAAGAGAGTTGGAAACATTATTCAACGCCATTTTGAGGCTTCAAAACCGATGGAAAAAAATGCTATACAGACATTACGAATTTTCTATCCCAACAAGTAACCAAAAACTATATTTATCACCAATTTTAGATGGTTATAACAGCGAAATTATAGCTTATTCCCTTTCGTCTTCACCAAATTTAGACCAAGTAAAAGATATGTTAAAACAAGCTTTTAGAGAAGAACAATACGAGAGTACTATTCTCCATAGTGATCAGGGATGGCAATACCAGCATGAGTTTTATCATAGTTTTTTAGAAGATAAGGGCATTCAGCCATCTATGTCCCGCAAGGGTAATAGTACTGACAATGGCATGATGGAATCGTTCTTTGGCATTCTTAAATCAGAGATGTTTTATGGATATGAGAAGACATTTAAGTCTATAAAGGAACTTGAGGAGGCAATCGTCGACTATATTGATTATTACAACAACAAACGAATCAAAGTAAAATTAAAAGGACTTAGTCCTGTGCAATACAGAATTAAATCCTTTGCTTAAATTAATTGTCTAACTTTTTGGGGTCAGTACAAATTACCATATATGATAATTTTTAACAGCAGCTACATTTAGCTACTCTGACTCTTGTTGGAGTAGCCTTTTTATTTCCACTAAAAGACGGTATAATGGATGTGATGAACTCTGGAGGAACAGAAATGAAGAAAAACGAATTTTATACAGTAACAATTGAAGATTTAACGCATGAAGGACTTGGGGTCGGGAAGGTCGATGGATTCCCGCTATTTATCGAAAATAGTATTCCCGGAGAAGTCGTTCGTGTGAAGACGATGAAAATTGGAAAAAGTTATGGCTACGCGCGTGTGGAGGAGTGGTTGGAAGTGAGTCCGAACCGTGTGGAGGTAAAAGACGCCCTCGGAACACGTGTTGGGACGATGCCATTGCAACATATGACGTATGAGAGCCAGCTGGACTTCAAGCAGCAACAAGTGAAAAATGTGATGACGAAAATCGCGAAGATGCCTGAATTAGAAGTTCGTCCAACGCTTGGAATGGAGAGTGCGCTGGGCTACCGAAACAAGGCGCAAATTCCAGTGCGTACGGTAAACGGTCAGTTGACGACAGGCTTCTTCAAGAAGAACTCACATGACTTAATTCCAATTGAAGACTTCCATATTCAAGACCCTCAAATTGACCGCTTGATTGTGGCGGTGCGTGATATTTTAAGAAAGTATCCAGTGGTGGCGTATGATGAGGCCAATCATACTGGCGACTTGAAGCATATTATCGTGCGACGCGGCTTGCGTACGAAGCAAGTGATGATTATTTTTGTGACGAGAACAAAGGTGTTGCCACAAGCAGAAGCGATTGTCAGAGACATTACAGCAGCGCATCCAGAAGTGGTGTCTATCGTGCAAAACATCCAACTGAAGCCAACGAACGTCATCATGGGACGTGAGACGAAGGTGCTATTCGGGGAAGATGTGTACGAAGAGAAATTATTCGAATTCACGTTCAAGATTAGCGCACGTTCGTTCTTCCAAGTCAATACCGTGCAAACCGAAGTGCTCTATCAACAAGCCATCGACGCTGCGGATTTGAAGGGCGGCGAGACCGTCGTGGATGCATATTGTGGAATTGGGACGATGAGTTTGGCCTTTGCTCGTGATGCCAAAAAAGTCTATGCCATGGAAATCGTGGATGATGCGATTGTGATGGCGAAGAAAAATGCGAAACTAAACGGTGTGACGAATGTACACTTTGAAACGGGTGCGGCTGAGAAAATCATGCCACGCTGGAAGGAAGAAGGCATCCAGCCAGATGTGATTGTGGTGGATCCACCGCGCAAAGGGCTCGACCTTGCCTTTATCGAAGCAGCATGTGAAACTAGCCCAGAACGTATCGTGTATGTGAGCTGTAACCCAGCAACACTCGCTCGTGACCTTGTACACTTCAAGGAACGTGGGTACGAGGCGCAGTACGTGCAACCCGTGGATATGTTTCCAATGACTGCTCATGTTGAGTGTGTGGCGCTTCTTGTGCGAACTGAGGCATCAGCGAAGTAGAATGAGGAGACCCCTTAGATACTGCACTACAAATTTTTCTAAAGAGTTTATGGCTTTATATAATGGGATTTATTTTTTAAACAAAGACAAATTAGAATTTATGGAAGTGATTAGTGTATGAGGAAAGCAGTATTCATCTTGATGGCGATTCTGTTCATAGTAATCGATGTATATACCTTGTGGCTTATGGCACCTGATTTTTGTTTCCAAAAAGAAGCATATATGTTACAAATCAAGATGACTATATAGTAGAAAGTGTAAAAGGATATTTTCACATTGAATATGATGTTAGTAAGATTGTTTATCAGCAAGGCTTTCCAGATGGCTATTCTTTGGATATATATGACACAGTTGGAGAGAAACACGAAGAATTTGATGACACATTTAATGTTGCTGAAAGTGATAAAATATAACAATATTTTTTTGAATTTAAAAGCCAGATACACCCAAATATTTGAGGCTATTCATGGCAGAACTTATAATTGAGTTTTTTGCAATTGCAGTGGTTATTATTGCTAGTATAAGAAAGAATCGAAGAAAGCACTTGGAAAAATTGCTCATAAGTTTTGAGGTAACATGGATTAAAATCGGGTGTAGACAAATGCAAATTTTTGGAGGTATAGATTATGGCTTCAAGTAAAGAATATTTAGATTTTATTTTAGAACAACTATCCGAGTTGGAAGAAATAACATATAGATCAATGATGGGCGAATATATTATTTATTATCGTGGAAAAAAATTGTTGGTGGGAATTTATGATGATAGGTTTTTAGTGAAGCCTGTTAAATCTGCAATAGCATATATGCCAAATGCAAAATATGAGTTGCCGTATGATGGAGCAAAGGAAATGCTATTGGTAGATGATGTTGACAACAAAGAATTTTTAACCGGCTTATTCAATTCGATGTATGATGAGTTACCTGCACCAAAAACCAAAGAAATAATCGAATTTGAGGGGCTTAAAATGCTTGAGATAAAAGAAACAATGATTGAGGATATCAAAATGTGTTCAGCAGCTCTGGGCTGATGGGGATGTCATGAAGTTCGTCGGTTTTCCGGACGGCTTACATCAAACAGATGAAGGAATGCAAAATTGGTTTCGGTGGATTAAATCGAACAAACCGACTTTAAACCACTATTCAATTTTCGAAGACGGGAAATACTGCGGAGAAGCGTTCTATGAAATCGACGCAGAGCATCGAAGCGCCGCTCTGGACATAAAATTGTTTGGATTTGCACGGGGATGTGGAATTGCAACGGCAGGGCTCTCCCATGCAATCAAAGAAGCGTTCCTAAACGGTGCAGAGGTTGTATGGGTCGATCCGAATCCGGAAAACATGAAAGCAATCGCGTTGTATGAGAGGCTTGGCTTTCAGAAGAAAGACTTTCCGGAGTACCTGATTTCCGAGGGTGAGGAAAAAACCTCAATCTATATGGAACTTCGCAAAAACTGATTCATAAGTAAAGTCAATTTATAATGGATATTTTTAAAGGAGGAATATATATGTTAGGAGCAATTGTGGGAGATATTGTTGGTTCAGTTTATGAATGGAACAATATTAAAACGAAGGATTTTCCCTTGTTTAGGGATGACTGCTTTTTCACAGATGATACGGTGATGACCTGTGCTGTGGCGGAAGCAATCATGAATGGCGGACAGAAGGATGACTTCATTGATGCCATGAAGAAGTACGGCAGAATGTATCCAAACGCGGATTACGGTGCCAGATTTAATCGTTGGCTTATGACCGACAACCGTGAGCCTTACAATAGTTTTGGGAATGGTTCTGCGATGCGCGTTTCTCCGTGTGCTTGGGTGATGGATGCCACAACAGACGAGTTGCCGTCCGAAGGAAAACGTCTGGCGCAACTTTCTTCAGAGGTGACGCATAACCATCCAGAAGGAATCAAAGGAGCAATGGCCACGGCGGATGCAATTTATATGTGCCGTTATTTCTTCGGTAGAAATGATAACCCTGCGGAGATTAAAAGACGTGTTAAGGAACACATCGAGAAAGAGTATGGATATGACCTTTCTAAAACGCTGGATGAAATTCGTCCTACGTATCGTTTTAATGAAACGTGTCAGGATACCGTTCCTCAGGCGATTGTTGCCTTTCTAGAAAGTACGGATTTTGAAGATGCGATTCGAAATGCGATTTCTCTTGGTGGGGACAGCGACACTCTTGCTGCAATCACAGGAAGTATCGCGGAGGCAGCTTATGGAATTCCTGAGTGGATTCAGGATAAGGCCTATAGCTATCTCGATGAGCCTTTGAAAGAGGTGCTCAGACGATGGGAAGAAACGGTTGTAATAAAATAATAGATAAGCGTTATGCGGACCGATAATGAATGACGGAGGGTTATTGATGGTTATATTGGAATTGTATCAAGGTGATTATCAAAAGGATTTAGTCGCGTTTGATTCTTTAGAAGATGGGAAAGCTTTTGTAGCGCAAATCCCTGGATATACTCTAGAAAACGAAGATGGGTTTGAAGTGGAGTATGTGAATCCTAAACACTTACCGGATTATATGGAGATTGTCTTCAACGGAAACATTGTCCCTTTATCTAGATTTTCGTTTGAACCTGAAGAAAACGTGGACATTATTTGGAAAGAAATTTCGAATCTATCGGTTAAAAACGATAAAGTGATCGAAGGAGCTACAAAAATCGATGCTTATGTTGTGAATAACGATGAAGTGAAAGCTTATGTCGAAGCCAGGGAATCAAACTTCCGCAAGGCAAAAGCTTTCTTAGAAAGTAAAGGATATGAAGTCGATAGAAGCTATTTTGGAAGTGAAGATGGCGAAGCAATTCTCTACAGAAAGAAAGGCGCCGAAGATTGGCACTTCTTATGTCACTTAGACCCGCTGTTTGTAGAGATTGAAGATGTTGAAGGGTTTGTGGAGAATATTGAAGAATCGGAAGAAGCGTCTAAATAGAAAGAAGGAAAAATAAAGTTGAATAGAATAGTAGACGATCAGATAACGCTTATTCCTTATTATAGAAATGATGACATCTCCCTTCTTTGGTATCAAGATAGTGAGGTATGCAAACAAGTAGATAATACTGATCAGATTTACGATCTAACAAAACTTCATAAAATGTATGATTACCTAACTTCACATGGTTCTTGCTATTATATCCAATATGAAGGAGTGTTAGTTGGAGATGTGACACTCAAGATAACTCGGAACTTTCTATAGTTATCAGCAAAAGAGTATCAGAATTTACAGATTGGAAGACGATGTATTTCTGAAATGATACAGCTGGCGAAAGAACAAAAAATGGTAAAGGTCTCTGCACAAATATATCCTTTTAATACTCAAAGTCAAAGAATGTTTTTGGCTTTGGGATTTCAGAAAGGTAGATGAAGAGTGGTATGAATATAAGTTGATTTAGGGTAGTTGTAGATCATTTTATATATTTAAATACTGGTCCGTATTTTGTATATCAAAGAACATCAAATTGAAAATTAACTCATTAAAAAAACATATAAAGGAGTACGATTAGTGAAAGCATTAATTGTTTTAGATTGTCAAAAAGGAATGTTGGCTAGAGGGGATTTTGACCTGCTTAGAGAGAATATTTTGAAGTTACAAGAGATGTTTAAAGCGAGCGGGGATCTCATTATTCATACGCGTCATATTGATGAGAATGAGGAGAGTATTATTTATAATGGTGACCAGCGAGGAGCGCTTGATGAAGAGCTTTCTGCGGATGCGGATTTTATCGTTGAAAAAGACTCACCAAATATTTTCCAGAGCGAAGAGTTGAAGGCGATTCTTACGAACCATCCGGTAGATGAAGTGGTGATTACAGGACTGAACGCGGAATATTGTTGCTTATTTTCTGCTATTATCGCTTCAGACAGAGGCTATAAGGTGACTTATATTGAAGATGCAACGGGAAGCGTCAATGACGGCGACACTTATGAAATGCCAGGGCTAGACCTTGTGGACTTCGTTGGCTGCGTCTTAGATTGGTCTGGGCAAGTCGAGGTGCTATACTTCGATGAGTTCAAAGAGAGAGGGTAACAGTCGCTTTTTGGTCGGTAAGGGAACTATAAAAGAAATGGAAATCAGAAGCAGGCGAAGTAAAATTTGCCTGCTTCTTTTTTGGTTAACAATGGAAAGTAAGCTTGACATTTCGCCGGAAAAATAATTATATTGTATGTAAAGTAAACTTTCCATCTAGAGAGGTGATGTGATGTGAAAAATAGACTTGAGGAAATTCGAAAAGCAAAAGGAATCACACAAGAAGAACTTGCGAATGCGCTTGAAGTGTCTAGGCAGACGGTGGGATCTTTAGAAAACGGAAGGTATAACCCGTCCATTATATTGGCATTTAAAATAGCAAGGTTCTTTGAGGTGTCCATTGAAGAGGTATTTATTTATGAGGAGGGTCAACATGAAGACGAATAAATTGTGGTATCTAGGATATTTAGTGGGGATTTGCAGTTTACTGGCAGTATTTACACTTAACTTGAATGAAGTGGTTAGAGCGTTATTAATGTTTGTGTCTTCCATTAGTGTATCTGCTTCATATGTACAACTCACACACGATAGACTTTTGGGAAAAAGGATCGCGATTACAAAATTAGTATGAATGATGAACGGAATGAAAAAATCAGAGACAAAGTAAACGCAATGATGACATCTGTACTTATGCTTCTAATGGGAATTATTGCAGTTGTCTGTATTGCAGTAGGGGCTTATATACCGGCAGCTCTTTTAGCAATTTCTGTTGGATGTTCTCCGATAATCATGCTTTTTATTAGCAAGTATTACGAGCAAAAATATTAAATCTTTGTCGAAAAAAAGACCCGAAGAATATACAGTTTGCCATTGAAGCAAAAACGGGAACATGAGATAATGGGCTAAGACAGTCATTTTTGATTAAAGATATAAATATTTTTGTAACCGCAATCATGTTCTGAGTTGCGACCTTGGAGGAACGATATGGATTATCAAGCAGTACGAAAAAAATATACGCTCTATACGAGATGCGCGAGGGATTTTGACAATGCTCCTCATTCTTTGCGTCACGTTCGCAGTCAGTGACATTCCGATGCGAACAGGGGGCGTTCTTGTGATTGTCGCGGGGTTAGCCCTTGCCATCTATGTGATTAATAAATGGTATTTAAGCACCGTGGCGAAATTGCTGCATGTGGATTTGGATTTTGCATCGTGGGAACAATATATCGAGACGAATAAAGAGGCCAAAAGAGCAGTCCTCCGATTAGACGCTGCAACGTCGGAAGTGTCCTTGGCGTACATGACAGGAGACTTCGAGGCGGCGATTCGAAAGGCCAAAGAAATCTTGAGTCAGGACGGACTTCAAGTGCAATATCGAAACTTCTTGCAAAGCTATCTAATTCGCTCAGTTGTATTGAGCCAGCCGGAGTTGAACCGAGAAGAGCTGGATGCGATGATTGGGGAACTGACGATCATGAGACCCTACGCTGGCCGAAAAAGACGCAAAAAGATGAGTGTGGCTCTCATGACTTAACGATTGCGCACGAGAGCAACGACTACTTCGAAACGTTAACGAACGAATTCAAGTACCCACAGCTAGAAATCATCTACTACAAGGCGTTGAACGCTGCTATTAAAGGAGATACGAATCGAGCTCATGAGCTACTTAGCCAGTTGGACGGTGAAGATGAGAGATTGTATGTTGTGAGGATGGGGAAAAAAACTTTTAGAAAAAAACGGTATAGATGAGTCCAAGAAATAGTTAAAGGAGAAACCTATGAATGAGTTTAAAATAGTCTTAGATGAAAATTTCGGGACATACGTAACTATTCCAGAAGCAAGTAGAAAAGTATGGTTAGAGGTATCAGATGATTTAGAAATATCTGAATTCGCAATGAATCTTCCAAACAGTTATGAAAGCAAAATACATGAGTTACTAGAAAAATCAGAAGTTTGGTTTCATAAAAGCAGAAGAGAAAGTCTTTCAAGAGTTTGGCGAAAAAATACATTTAGAATTACTTGGAATACATTTGTTATCAGAAGATGACGAACCAGATTTTATTTTTGGGCTAGTATTTGGTTCTCCTAGAGAATCGGAGCATGGAATTGGCTTAAAAATGTCATTGAATACAATGGATATTATTGATTATGGAGATGCAGAAGTTGCTTATTTTTAATTATTGCGTAGTCATTATCTATTAACAACAACAAACCGGAGCTCCTTACAGGGCTCCGGCCTATTTTTATTTAGCAACTGCCTTCTTGTAGTACATTTCTAACCCCAGAGCTGCAACTAGCAGCAATACACCGACTGGTAAGTAGAGGGTTGGGTAGATGGAGCTGGTTCCGTAGATGTCGAAGACTCCTTTGAGGAAGCTGCCGAAGATAAAGGTGAGGACACCCATCTTGTAGGCTGCTTGTGCGTCTTCCGATTCCAAAAAGGTTTTCCCGGTCATTTTCGCTACGAGATTTGGCACCACTCCAAGTACGAGTGGAATCATAAAGAGCAAGTACATGAATGGGGAGTAGACTTGGTGGCTGAAGAATTCATACACCGTTCCGACGACGAGTGTCACCACCGTTGCGGCTGTGTAGAATGTCAATCCTGTGTTCTTTTTATAAGTAGACAATGTCACTCACCTCTCTTTCTTCAATTCTGTGACCGTTTGTTGTCGGTTTGTTAATGATTTGTCCGTTAAAGTACATGGTTGATGATCCGCCGCCATCTAAGTTATAAGCGGTTGTGACGTTCAATTCTTTCATAAAATCAGCTAATTGTTTCAACGATAAACCTTTACTTTCGCTGGTACGTCCGTCTGACACTACGAAGACATAAGTGCTGTCGTCGATGATTCCGATGGCTGTACGTGGGTTGCTCGCCATGGCTTTCCCAACTTCGTCTGAACTGTCTACGGCCACTTGTCCGTTTTCAATCAACGCTGGGCCAAATGACAAGACTTGCATTGCGCCGTTGTCGACTAACTGTTGCGCTGTGATGTCGCCTTCTTTGATGATGCCGAAGCTTCCGTCTTTGTAGATGACTAAATCCTCTTGGCTAGCATTCTGACTCTCACTTCGTAGCAGTTGGCCGTTACGAACGACATATCCAGCATCTCTAGCACCATAGTAGTCACCGTTAATCGCAAGGACCGCGTTCACGCTTTTAGCGGTTGTCGAAGTCTTCGCGACTACGTTTCTGCCGTAGGTTTCATTGGCCAAGGCGGTCTTAATCGAGGCGTTCCCTTTAATTTTCACCGTTGCGACGTGGATTTGCGTGTTATTTCGCTCGTACGTGTCAATCGTGATGGATTTCGTATCGTCTTCGTAGGCCGTAGCCGTGCTCACGGTTGGTGTTGTAGAAGTGCCAGTGCTACTAGAGCTACTAGAGTTCCCTGACGTTCCCGTGCCGCTTGCGCTCGTTCCTGTGGCCGTGTTCGTTGCCGCCGCCGTTTCGTTACTGAACTTTGCCAGGCTCTTGGAGATGAAGAGCGTATCGGCCACGACCATTCCCGAAGCCCCGATGAGGACTGCCGTATAAGCGGTCATTAAGATTTTTCTGAGTGATTTTCCTTTTTTGTTATTTGACATAATGCACACCTTTCTCTTGTCCAAAAATGACTTTCTTCTGTACAAACCAGTTAAAGAAGAACATCCCGATTTCGGTGATGATTTTACCAACGAGTGGTCCGATACCGAAACCGTAGCTAAGTCCCATTAAAATCAAAGTGTTCAGCGTTAATGAGAAGCTGGCCAGTAGGATATAGCCGCCAAGTTCTTTGAGAACTGGTTTGTCGCTGGCGAATACGAACTTCTTATTCACGAAGAAGTTGAATCCTGCGCTAATCACCCTTGCGACGACGTTAGCGGTCACGAGTGGTACGCCGATAAAAATCTGGAAGGCGTAGAGGGTGTAGTCTAGAAAAAAAGAGAGGATTGATGATAGGGCGAATTGGAAAATCTCTTTGTAGATTCTGAATGAATCGCGAAGAGGATTAAAGTGTGAGCCCTCATTTTTGTTCTCGTAAATGGTTTGAATTTCTAGCTCGCAGAAGGGGCGTTTTTCTTTTGCCCACACCATCAACACATTCAATTCGTATTCGAAACGTGATCCTGAGATTTCAAGCATTTTTTCTAAATGGGTGCTTGAGAAACCACGAAGGCCGGTTTGTGTATCACTAATTTTCGTGCCGCTTGTGAGTTCGAAAATTTTTAACGTGATTTTGTTTCCGACACGGCTTCTCAGTGGGACGTGGGTTCCGTCGAAGTTTCTAACGCCGAGTACGAGGCTGTCTTTCTCAAGGGACGCTCGAGTCGCAATGCGTACGATGTCTTCTGGACTGTGTTGTCCGTCTGAGTCTGCCGTTACGATGGCCACTTCCTCGCCTGCGTAGGTTTCTTGAATATAGCGATAAGCTGTTTTTAGACCTTCGCCTTTTCCTTTGTTTTCAGGATGCGTTAAAACGGTCGCTCCTGTTAGTTGGTTGAAGATAGGAAGATAGTTCTCCCCGCTGCCATCATCGACAACGACTACTTCTAAGTCTTTGGCGATTAGTTGCCCTGTTAAAGTGATTAATTTTTTTCCTCTGGTTCATATGAAGGGATAATTACGATAGTTTTCATTGTTTGTCACCGCTCGCCTGGTGGGGGAGCTTCTCCTTTCCGTTTGGATAACTATACTTTGCACCATGAACTTAAAACTTACTTAAAAGAGGTGGAAAAAAATAAAAAAGCTCGGTAAGATAGAGAGGAAGTATAAAATCTATCGATAGAATTGAAGAAATGGTAAAGGAGGAACGACAATGGCAACAATAGAAAGTGGAGCGGATTTGGGGTTCCGATGGTGTTCTTGGTTAGTGGTGCGTTCATTACGACATGTGTGCTTGTCATTTTCGTTCGCCGATGGACAGCCGCAAAACAGAGCGGAGGTCCGTTTATGGCACCGTTTCATATCGCAAAAGGAATGTTTTTACATTCACGTGGCATTCTGTTTCAAAAAGCGTCGAATTCCTCTATCATCGATTCGTCGGATTTTGATTGATTTCATGCATGGTCGAAAGGTGGCGGCAGCCGTTATGTCGTCAGAATTGAACAAAAGGACGGCACAACGACCATGTTCTTCATGGGAAAAAGCAAAAGCAACTGATACGCTCTTGGAGCAGTTACCTCAAGCTGTGAAGCGGTATCCAATACGAATTCAGAAGAACTAAGAATCAAAATAACGTGAAGAAGAATGTTGATGATCAACATTCTTTTTTTGTTTTACTACTTGAAAAAGAAAAATAATTTTGAAAAACGCTTGACAAGTAACCGTTTACACAGTACAATGTTGTTTAGATATGACACCGGTGTCAAAAAAGTTGCTAAATAAGTTATAAAGGAAGTTTTTATGAAAAATTTAACTGCGATTAAATTTAAAGAAAATGGAGAATTTAATCATTTTCCAGGTAACACTGTTGTTGCCAATCTTTATACAAAACCAGATTTAATGGAAGTAGTAGATATTATTCAGGCTCGCTATAGAGAATTACCTTTTATTGATAAGTTTACTCTCACCCCTAGAGATTCTATTCATATGACTGTAATTGAATTGCTTTGCCATGAAAAATCGTGAGCCTGAATTTTGGAGTAGCCATCTACCATTGGATACACCATTACAAGAAATCCATGATTACTTTGCAAAACAACTAGAAATTTTTCCCATTACTAAACGAAGAGATTCATATGAGAGTAATTGAAATGGGAAAACAAAATATCATGGTAGAACCAGCTGACGAAGCTTTCAGCAAAAGATTAGAGGAAATTAGAACTTACGTTTCTGAAAAAGCAGGAGTTCGTTTCCCAAATCATGATAGTTACCATTTTCATATTTCTGTTGGATACCTACGTATTCCATTAACTGAAGAGGAAGAAAAAAGAATTTACTAAAGTTAGAGCGGAACTAACGAAAGTTCTACTTGAAAAAGTTCCTGTAATTACTGTAAATCGTATCGATTATACAGTGTTTGAAGATATGAGACGATTTGTTCCATATAACGAAAAGTTTGAAAAAAATAAAAATTATAAATAAAAAAACAAAAAAGGAGATTTTAAAATGAAAAAAATCGAAATTTTTTAAAAACTTTACTAGCTGCAGGGCTTGCAGTTACAACATTAGCTGCATGCTCAGGAGGAGCAAATAGTTCATCAAATGCTGCAACAACTGCACCTCAAGCACAGTCTGAAGAAAAAGCTGATAAGAGCCAAGAATTAGTAATTTATTCTAACTCTGTTTCAAATGGACGTGGAGATTGGCTAACTGCTAAGGCAAAAGAAGCAGGTTTCAATATTAAAATGGTTGACCTTCCCGGTGCTCAACTGGCAGATCGTGTTAGTGCTGAAAAAAATAATGCAATCGCAGATATGGTGTTTGGTATCGGTGCAGTAGACTCAAATAAACTTCGTGATGCAAACCTTCTAGCTCAATTCAAACCAGAATGGCTTAACAAGATTGATGCATCATTAGCAGATAAAGATGGTTACTATAACCCAGTTATCGTTCAACCTTTAGTATTAATTGGTAGTCCAGAAGTTAAAAGAAATGCCTAAAGACTGGACTGAATTAGCAAGTAAATATAAAGGACAATACGCAGTTTATGGGTTAACAGGAGGAACTGGGCGTGCTATTTACGCAAGTATCTTAGTTCGTTACTTGGATGAAAGTGGAGACCTAGGCGTATCTGAAAAAGGATGGGAAGTTGCAAAAGAATACTTCGCAAATGCCTATACACTTCAAAAAGGTGAAAGCACAGTTGTTAAAATTTTAGATAAAGAAAGCCCAATTAAATACGGTATGATGTGGGGTTCTGGAGCGTTAGTCGGACAAAAAGAACAAAATGTTGAATTCAAAGTTATGTCACCAGAAATCGGAGTTCCTTTTGTAACAGAACAAACAATGATTTTAAATACAAGTAAGAAACAAGCGTTAGCAAAAGAATTCATCAACTGGTTCGGTCAGCTGAAATTCAAGCAGAATACAGCCAAAAATTTGGTTCTATTCCAGCGAATAAAGATGCTGTAAAAAGAATTGCCAGAAGCAACTAAGAAATTTGTTGATCAACTTAAACCTCAAGAAATTAACTGGGAAGTTGTTGGTAAATACTTAGACCAATGGGTTGAAAAAAAGCTGAATTAGAATACGTAAAATAGGGCTGAATAATCAAAGAAATAAAAAGAGTCTGCTAGGATTTCTACTCTATTCTATAGGAAGAGCCTACTGAGACTTTTTTAAAGATAACATAAAGGAGTAAACGATATGATTAAATTTGATAATATTCAAATTAAATACGGTGATTTTATTGCGATTGACAATTTAAATTTAGAAATTAACGAAGGGGAGTTCTTTACATTCTTAGGACCTTCTGGATGCGGAAAATCAACAACTTTACGTGCATTAGTTGGATTTTTAGATCCATCAGAAGGTCGTATTGAAAGTAAATGGTAAGGATGTTACTAAATTAGAACCTGAAAAACGTGGAATCGGAATTGTGTTCCAATCTTATGCATTATTCCCTACGATGACTGTTTTTGATAATATTGCGTTTGGTTTGAAAGTGAAGAAAGTAGCTCCAGATGTGATTAAAGCAAAAGTTGCAGCGGTAGCAGCGAAAATTAAGATTTCTGACCAACAATTGCAACGTAATGTATCTGAATTATCCGGAGGGCAACAACAACGTGTGGCGCTAGCCCGTGCATTAGTATTAGAACCAAAAATTCTCTGTCTTGACGAACCGCTCTCTAACTTGGATGCTAAATTACGTGTAGATTTAAGAAAAGAATTGAAACGTCTACAAAAAGATTTAGGAATTACAACATTGTATGTTACACACGACCAAGAAGAGGCATTGACATTATCAGATAGAATTGCTGTATTTAACAATGGTTTCATCGAACAAGTGGGAACACCTCCTGAAATTTACCATCAATCTAAAACAGAATTTGTTTGTGACTTTATCGGAGATATTAACGTCCTTTCTGAAGAAACAGTTCATGAGATTTTTAAGCAATCCAAACATTCCTTTAGAAGATAAAAAGGATATATTCGTTTAGAAAAATTCGTTTCAGACGTGAAACAGAAGACGATATTGTTCTAAAAGGAACAATTATTGATACAGAATTTTCTGGTGTAACTGTGCGTTACACTGTTCAAGTGTCAGACCATCAGGTTGTTAACGTTACACGCATTGATAGTCAATTTGCAATTAAATCTGCTGGGGAAAATGTGGAACTTTATATTACGCCGTCAGATGTTGTGCAATATTAAGGAGGTATAACATGCGTCATAAGTTAAATTGGAAAGATTGGCTCATTCGTTTGGGCCTTATCTGGTTCCTCGTAACGTTTATTATTTATCCAAATATTGATTTGGTATTAGGTGTGTTTGTCAAAGATGGACAATTTACGCTAGATGCTGTTAATCGTGTACTTAAATCACCACGTGCAATTCAAAGTATTATGAACAGTTTTAAACTAGCATTCTCGTTAATTATTACAGTTAACGTAGTCGGTCTTCTTTGTGTGTTGTTCACAGAATACTTCGATATTAAAGGTGCCAAGATCTTAAAACTTGGATATATGACATCTTTAATTTATGGTGGTGTGGTTCTTGCAACAGGGTATAAATTCGTATACGGCCCTTATGGAATGATTACTAGAATTCTTCAAAACTTCCTACCAAACCTTGATCCAAACTGGTTTTGTGGGATATGGTGCTGTATTATTCATTATGACCTTCTCAGGTACAGCCAACCATACATTGTTCTTAACAAATACCATTCGTGGTGTCGATTATCATACTATTGAAGCAGCGCGTAATATGGGGGCAAAACCATTTACAGTATTCAGAAAAATTGTTTTACCAACATTAACGCCAACATTATTTGCCTTAACAATTATGATCTTCTTAAGTGGGCTATCAGCAGTTGCGGCTCCAATGATTGTAGGGGGTAAACAATTCCAAACAATTAACCCGATGATTATCACTTTTTGCAGGGATGGGGAACTCTCGTGACCTTGCTGCGTTACTTGCGATTGTCCTAGGGATTGCAACAACAATCTTATTAAGTATCATGAATAAGATTGAAAAAGGTGGAAATTATATTTCAATTTCTAAAACAAAAGCACCTTTGAAAAAACAAAAGATTACTTCAAAACCATGGAATATCATTGCGCATATCGTGGCATACGCTTTATTCGTAGTGTTCATGTTACCTTTGATTTTCATTGTCTTGTACTCATTCACTGATCCAGTGGCGATTCAAACAGGTAACTTGTCATTAGCTAACTTTACTCTAGAAAAACTATCATCAGTTCTTCAGTAATAGTGTTGCGTTCTCACCATTCTTAGTCAGCTTTGTATATGCTATTCTTGCTGCTATCACTGCGACAGTTCTTGCTGTTGTATTTGCACGTGTGGTTCGTAAACATAAAGCTCGCTTTGACTTCTTATTTGAATATGGTGCGTTATTACCTTGGTTATTACCAAGTACTTTATTAGCAATTAGTTTGCTATTTACATTTAATCAACCACAACCACTTGTATTTAATTTCATTTTAGTAGGAACGCTAGTAATTCTATTAATTGGATATATTATTGTGAAGATTCCATTCTCTTATCGTATGGTTCGTGCTATTTTTGTTTAGTGTTGATGATGAGATGGAAGATGCAGCTCGTAGTATGGGGGCGTCTCCGTTTTATACAATGATGAAGGTTATTATTCCGTTTATTTTACCGGTAGTACTTTCAGTTATTGCGCTTAACTTTAACTCTCTATTAACAGACTTCGACTTATCTGTATTCTTATATCATCCATTAGCTCAACCTTTAGGTATTACTATCCGTTCAGCTGGGGATGAAACAGCAACATCAAATGCACAAGCACTTGTCTTTGTATATACAATTGTATTGATGATTATTTCTTCAACAGTACTTTATTTCACACAAAGACGTGGCAAAACAACTAGAAAATAATTATGGTTACATCAGGTATTGAATTAACGAATACAGATATTTTTATCCGAATTGCATTGTCTTTGATAGCCGGAATGGTTATCGGCATGGAGCGAGGTAGTAAATCGCAACCAGCAGGAATTAGAACGCATAGTATTGTGTGTGTTGCGGCATGTTTAATCATGATGACTAATGAATTTGTTTCTTATAAGTTTGGGACAGGAGATCCGACCAGATTAGGAGCGCAGGTTGTTTCGGGAGTCGGTTTCTTAGGGGCAGGGACGATCCTTGTCACAGAAAAAGAAAAAAAGTTACAGGACTAACCACAGCCGCTGGTATTTGGGGCTCTGCAGGAATAGGACTCGCAATTGGAGTCGGCTTTTATCAGGGAGCAATTTTAGCAGCCGTTTCTATTTGGGGCGTGATATCCATGTTTCAACCGTTAAAGATGTATCTACAGAAAAGATCAAAGGTGATGGAGCTTTATATTGTAGTAAATTCTACAGAAGCCTATAATCGTGTATTAGTCTATTGTGCAGAAAATCGAATTGAATTACTGATTCAAGGACAGCATTTGGAGAAGTTAATCAAAGTCGAATCCAGTATTTCGATGTGCCAGAAAAGAAAATTGCTTCTTTTGTAACGTTAGAATTAGCTGGAAGCTTTTGAACATCTTCGACTTATGGAAGAACTTTCTAATCTTCCAGGCGTCATTTATGTTGAAGAGATTAGTTAGATACGGATTAAAGAGCAGGGTTTCCTTGCTCTTTTTAGATGAATGAGTATTCGCTAAAGAGATGTCGAATGCCAATATCCTAGTATAGGATGGATAGAGGAGTTATTATGGGATGAAAGTATGTAAGATAAATTTTGATAATGGCAGCATTCGATATTATGATAGAGAATGCCTAGAGAAGGAATGTCATATTCATACATTTCACGAGATTTGTGAATGGGTATGGGCATTTCGTCTTCCAATGGATCAAATAATAAATAAAGTAATTTTCAAAGAAAAGCTAGTACCAATTTTTAGAAAGTTACATAAAAGAAATAGACCAAGAACTAAAAGGAATGAATTGTCTCACTGAGTTATATTTGATAGAATTATGTGGTATTCCAATGTCTTACACGTATATTCAAGCGATGATTATCAGATATTTTTGAATTGCTTGGATATAATAGTGAGCTCTTAAAATTTCGAGTGAACAGAGCGCATCAATAATGACAATTAGTATAGTGATCGAAAAAAATAAATTTATAAGGAGTAAGGATGGAAAAGTTTAAGAGAAAGGCTACTATTTATGATATTGCGCGCATTTCAGGGGTCTCTCCCTAAGACTGTTTCCGTGTTATCAATGGTGGTGATGGAGTTAGATCAGAAACTTACCAGTCTGTGATGAAGGTAATTGATGAACTGTCTTATATTCCAAATGCGTATGCACAAAATCTGACTAAGAAAGAAACAACGAATATTCTCATTTCAGTCAAGAAGATGGAGTCCTTCCCATTAATCTGGTTCCAGACACTATTGGATAAGGTTTTACAAACTTGTAAAGAAATGGAGTCAATGCAATCGTCGAGTATTTTGGTGAAGAGGGATTCAATTAAAGGATTCTATTATTTCAAGTACTGGAAGTTTAGTCGATGGAGTTATTGTCTTTTATGAAGGTAAAGATGATAGTAGAATTCAATATTTAAAGAAAAATAATATGCCTTTTATTGTGTTTGGGGAATCACAGACAGAAGGTGTTATTTATGTTTCGAATAATGATTTCCAAGCAATGTACGATTTGATGGGGAGCCGTTGCTGATAAAGGGCTTCGTGACATGTGGCTACTAATGGGTGGAGAGTCACTTGTCAATAAAGATCGTGAGAAGGGTGCTCGTACTTTTGTAAAAGAGAAAAAGTATGAAATTGCTTTAGAAGTTGTTTATGGATTAGCTACGATTGAATCTGTGTATCATTATGCGATGGATAATTTAACAGGTACGAATATACCGGATATTATATTTGTCTCTGGGGATGAAAAAGTCCAAGGGATTATTCGTGCGTGTTACGAAAAAGGAATCTCGATTCCTGACCAATTAGCTATTGTAGGGTTTGACAATATTCCAATAGCACAATATTATACACCTGCATTATCAACCATTTCTCCAGATTATAGTCAGTTAGCAAAAGAAATGATTGATGGAGTTCTTGCGATTATCAATGGAGATAAAAGAAAATCTGTAGAGGTTTCTACAACTCTTGTCAGACGACAATCGTTTTAAGCAGAGCACGGTGCAAATAATATAAATGTCTTAAAATGGAAGTAAGCTTTTAGAGTTTATTTCCATTTTTTGTTTCCTGATTTCAGTTTATTTGCTAAGAGAAAAGACAGTAGTTTGATGGACTGTAACATCTCACATTGCACAATGAGTGCATGAGTGCTATAATAGGTACTGTTTTTATATGGATATGACTTGTTTTTCAGAAGATTTACATAAAATGAAAATTATTTGCAATAGAAAGGGAGAACAGGATGTCTACTCATGAAAAAGTATCACTTTCAGAAGTAAACCAATCGATTGAGACGCCAAAGAATAATAATTTCTGGCAGAACTTAAAAAGCCTTCTTAGGGACCCGGAGCGCTCGTAGCAGTAGGGTACATGGACCCAGGTAACTGGATTACTAGCGTGGTCGGAGGGGCTTCGTACAAATATACATTGCTCTTCGTAATCCTTATTTCGTCATTAATTGCGATGCAGTTGCAACAAATGGCAGGGAAACTTGGGATTGTAACTCGAATGGACTTAGCGCAAGCAACAGCGCATCACGCACCGCAGTGGCTTCGTCATATTTTATGGGTGATTGTCGAATTAGCCTTGATGGCGACAGACTTAGCGGAGGTGCTTGGATCGGCTATCGCATTGAACCTCTTATTTGGAATTCCAATTATGGGAGCCATCTTCATCACGGTTCTCGACGTCTTCTTGCTTCTTGGAATTATGAAGCTTGGTTTTTAAGAAAATCGAAGCGATTGTATCCACATTGATTTTCACTATTCTATTGATTTTCGTCTATTTAGTAGCGTTAGCAGACCCAAGTATCTCAGGGATTTTCACTGGATTCCTACCAACAGCGCAGTTATTCGAACCAACAGCACCTGGGCACGATAGCATCTTAACATTGGCGCTAGGGATTGTCGGAGCAACGGTAATGCCGCATAACTTATACTTGCATTCATCACTATCACAAACGAGAAAAGTGGACTACACGGATCCAGATAACGTGCGTAAAGCGGTTCGTTTTCATGACATGGGACTCAAACATTGAATTGAGCCTAGCGTTCGTCGTGAACTCACTCCTATTAATCTTAGGAGCAGCGTTATTCTTCGGACACGCATCTGAAATCTCAGCCTTCTCGCAAATGTATAATGCGTTACAAGATTCGAAGATTGCCGGTGCGGTTGCAAGTTCGACATTATCGACACTCTTTGCCGTGGCGCTTTTAGCAAGTGGTCAAAACTCAACAATTACAGGGACATTGACAGGACAAATCGTGATGGAAGGTTTCTTACATATGAAACTACCACAATGGGTGATTCGTCTGGTGACTCGTTTATTCGCCTTACTACCGGTGATTGTCGTAGCGATGGTATTCGGTTCGCAAGAAAAACATTGGACCAACTCTTGGTTTACTCACAAGTATTCTTATCGGTGGCGTTACCATTCTCAATCTTCCCATTGATTTACTTCACTTCGAAGAAATCACTCATGGGCGAGTTCACCAACGCCAAATGGAATACCTTCCTTGGATACGCGGTAGCCGTTATCCTAACCATCTTAAACTTCAAGTTAATTTTTGATTTATTCTAAAACGAAACGGGCATCTTGATATGTACCCCTTTTACTGGACAAACCAGTAAAGGGGGTATTTATTATGCGTTACTCATTCGAATTCAAAATGAAATGTGTCGAATTATATCGGAAAGGAACATGGGTAGAAACTCCTGAAAATGTTATGCAAGAGAGTTTTAGAAGAAAAATACTGAATTGGGATAAAATTGAAAAAATTCACGGCCCTAAAGGATTGGAGCGCGTTAAAAAGCAAAGAAATTGGATGGTAGAAGAAAAATTGACATTTGTTTTACAGGTTTTAAATGGGAAAGCTCTATCAGAGGTTGCTTTCCCAGCGGGAATAAGTGTCGGATTATTAGGTTCTTGGGTTCACAAGTATAAAACTTATGGATATAATGGTTTAAAGAATAAGAAAAGACGACGACCATTATCTAAGGAGCCTATTATGAATAAAAAAGATGTGCCTGATAACCTTTCAGAATCCGAACGAGAAGAATTAGTTCGATTACGTGAACGCAATGCATATTTAGAAGCTGAAATTGCTGTTATAAAAAAACTGAGAGCCTTGAGAAAAGAACAGGAAGCTGCGCTTCTCAAGGCGAGAAAGCAGCGATCATCAAGGAATTGCGAGAAGTAGGATACCAACTAAAACATCTTCTTAAAGCGATGAAAATGGCGAAATCTACTTACTATTTTGAATTGAATAGAGTTGATGCTGTGGCTGAGAAGAATGGTGTTTTATTATCAGAAATCAAAAAAATATTTCATGAAAATAAAGGTAGATATGGCGTAAGAAGAATTTACCAAGAACTTTGCCGTAGAGGTCATGTTGTTAATCATAAAAGAGTTCAACGTCTTATGCATGTAAATGGATTGTTTGGAAAACGTCCTAAAGAAAAATACCATTCTTATCAAGGCAGTGTTGGGAAAGTTGCTGATAATATTATTAACAGAGATTTTACGGCCGATAGGCCACTTCAAAAATGGAGTACAGATGTATCTCAATTCACTTTTCCTTGGGGAAAATGTTTCTTTTCTCCAATTTTAGATATGTCTACTAATGAAATAATCTCCTATGATCTTTCTTTAAGTCCCAACTTAGAACAGATTCAACGGATGTTAAATAAAGCTTTCAAAAAATTCCCTGATGTAAATGGATTGATTCTCCATTCTGATCAAGGTTGGCAATATCAACACTCATTTTATCAACAGTCATTAGAAAGAACGAGGAATTATTCAATCAATGTCTCGAAAAGGAAATTGTTATGATAATTGCATTATAGAAACGTTTTTCGCCAGAATGAAGAACGAGATGTTCTATGGTTTTGAAAAGGAATATTCTACCTTTAAGGAATTTCAAACAGCTGTGGAAGAATATATAGATTATTACAATAACAAAAAGAATTCAAGAAAAAAACAAAATGGATGCCACCTGTTCAATACAGGGAAGCATCCATGTGTTCAACTTAATTTAAAAATGTGTCCAGGATTCTGGGTACATATCATCTTCAGGTGCTCTGTTTCCTTTTTCTAAATTTCACAGAGGTTTTTATTGTATTTTTCTAGAGAATAGGATAGATTATAAGTGAGAGGGTTGAAACCGCATTCAACGGTTACTCCATATAAGTAGGATTAGGAGGATGGTTATGAGTTTTCCATTTCGTGAAGATCCAAATACGGCAACAATCCTGTGCAAGCATATTGCAAGAGGAGAAAAGCCGATTTTATATGTAAGTCATGACGAGGACGATGGCATGTGGCAGTTTCTATGCAACGAGGAGCATACTATTGAGGACTTGATGCTAGTGACCTTGAAACAAGTCTACGAGCTCGATCCGTCTATCGGGGAAATCAAAGACTTGCCTCTAGGAAAAGACGCTTGGAGAGAACATCCACAAATGCCGTGGAGAAGTTAAAATTGAGGATGAATCGCTTGGTAATCGTAGAAAACGACAGTGAAAGGGAGAAAAGAATGAAGAGTATTTCGACAACAGTAAAATTAGGACTTTGTGCAGCCGTTCTGATTGGCTTAGCAGGATGCAACAACACGCAAAAAGAAACGACAACTCAGGCAGAGCCAGAGACGACAACCGTAGCGGCACAATCGCAGGAAGCACCGCAATGGGTTGCGACATACACTAATATCAGCAATCCTTCGAGCGTTGAGGAAGTGAAGGCGTTGTTGTCTGCGTATTTGGATAAAGAAAGCGTGGAGAAGTTCTTCGAGTTCGTGAATGACTATAATGGGATTGTCGGCGAGACAGGCTTGCAAGGGACTTTGCGTCGTTTACAAAAAAACGGAGTATGACGTTGAGAAAAATCAGCGAGCTCTGGACTGCGAAACACGGCGATTTTGCTGGAACGAACTGCCGCATCAATACGTATGCGTTGTTGAAGAATAAGATTACGATTCGAAGATTGCTGCGGATAGCGAGCTCTTGTTATCGATAATGATGCGATTGACAAAGGACATCTCTTTAGCGCGGATGAAAAAGAAGACTTGAATCGTTTGTTCTCTGGTGTAGAAACGGAAGCTACGACAGATGTGAAGACGCATGCGAAGAAGATGGAACAGTTCCTATCGCAATTTACTTTTGACGAAAATGCGCGTATGCTCTCCGTCGTGATTCACGATAATTTGGACGGGGAATCGCTATTTATCGGCCACGTGGGCGTCTTAGTGCCAACGGGGGACGGGTTCCTTTTTGTCGAAAAACTCACCTTCGAGGAACCATACCAAGCGATTAAGTTCAAGACGAAAGAAGATGTCTACAAGTATCTTGAAACGAAATATCAAGACTATACCGGAGAAGGCCTAGCGAAGCCGTTTATTATGGATAACGATAAATGGGTAGAGATGAAGTAAAAATAAGTTATTCGTCTTGAACATAGAATTTGGAAGTAGCGATGGAGGAAGAAAGGATGGCTTCTAGCAAGGAATACTTAGCCTATATTTCAGAACAAATATCGAGATTAGAGGATATCCGCTATAGAGCAATGATGGGGGAATATATTTTGTATTACCGAGAAAAGGTTGTCGGCGGCATTTATGATGATCGATTCCTAATCAAAAATGACACAACTGCCAGAGAATGATGCCTGACGCTTCATTGGAACGCACATATGAAGGGAAAAAAGAAATGCTACTGATGGAAAAATGTAGAAGATAAGAGTACTTAACGGATTTGTTTTAAGGCTATCTATGATGAACTGGCGGCTCCCAAACCCAAGAAAAAGAAATGATGCGTGGAAGAGAACCTTTCTGTTTTGGACGATTAGCAGTCAGTCCTGTGAATCTATAAAGTAACGATAACACCTGTAGCAGTTTCAAAGTACTACAGGTGTTTTTGATGTGCTGGAAAATGGTTGGATGAGAATATCCTCTTCTCCCGTTATTTGGTATAATGACGGTACAGTTTAAGTAGAATTCTGAAACAGAAAACAAACGACGAAGAGCACTAGTGCTAGTAGTTTTATAGAAAGTAGGACACTAAAGATGAACATGAGTATTAGAGAAATTATAGATAAAGAAGAAAAAGAATTGATTTCAAAAGAAGTTTTATATGATCTTCCGGAATGGTTTGGAATGCCAGAAAGTACGCAGGAATATGTCGATGATGCGATGGACAAACCGTTTATAGCTTGTTTTATGAGGATAAGCTCGCAGGATACGTTGTGTTGAATGCTACGAGTGAGGATTGTGCAGATATTTTTTTGTGATGGGAGTCAAAAGGAATTTCACCGGAAAGGAATCGGCAAAAAATTAAATGAGGCGTATGAACAACTAGCTGGGAAAGTGAGGGTATACTTATTCCCAAGTGAAGACTGTAAAAATGGGACATTATGAACAGTATGATCGCACGAATCTTTTTTATAAGGCGATGGGGTATAAGGAGTTAGAATGCTTCCCGACTTTGTGGGATGAATGGAATCCGTGTCAAATCTATATTAAATATTTAGGGGCATGAAGCAGAAAACTACAGAAAATAGGAAACAGAGGAGAGTTCGATGAAAGTAAAGAAGATAGGAATCGTTAGCTTATCTAGCGGAATAATGGGAGAGAACTTCATTCAGCATGAGCTCAATCTTGGAAAAACGTTTAGAAAGAGTACGGTGTAGCAGTTGAATTTTTACCTCATGCTTTAAAAGGGCTTGAATTTATTAAGCAACATCCAGAATGTAGAGCGCAAGACTTGCTAGATGCATTTCAAGATGACTCGATTGATATGATTTTATGTGCGATTGGCGGGGATGATACGTATCGCCTACTCCCTTACTTATTTGAACAGGACGCGCTTAAAAAGGTTGCTAAACAGAAGATTTTTTAGGCTTTTTCAGATACAACAATGAATCATTTAATGTTACATAAAGTTGGCATTCAAAGCTTTTATGGGCAGGCTTTCTTACCGGATGTATGTGAACTTTCGTCGGAAATGCTTTCATATACGAAATCGTATTTTGAGGAATTACTGACAACGGGAAGAATTAAAGAAATTCGCCCCAGTGACATTTGGTATCAAGAAAGAGAAGATTTTAGTGAAAAGGGATTAGGGGTTTCGATGCCAAGTTTTCCAAATCAAGGGTTTGAATTATTAAAAGGAAACGCTCAGTTTAGTGGGCCGATTCTAGGAGGATGCTTAGAAACAATGTATGATTGTTTCGATTCTTCAAGATATGCCGATTCTGTACAGCTTACTCAGAAATATAAGTTATTTCCAACGCTTGAAGACTGGAGTGGGAAAATTCTGTTGCTGGAAACAAGCGAGGAACGACCAAGTGTTGAGTTGTATCGAAAGATGATTCAAGCTTTAAAACAGTATGGAATCTTTGATGTAGTTTCTGGTGTATTGGTGGGTAAACCTCAAAATGAAATTCATTACGAAGAATACAAAGCAGTCCTATTAGAGGAGCTGGAGGACAAAGGGGTCTCTATTGTTTACAATATGAATGTTGGACATGCGACACCACGCTGTATTGTTCCTTTTGGAGTACATGCCCAAGTTGATGTGGATGCACAAGTCATCCGATTTGATTATAATAAATAGGGTAGAGATTAGAGTTAGAAAAGGGGATAAGAGATGGATCTAAAAGATTTTACAGAAAAAGAACAAGAACAAATTAAAAAAGGATTGAGCACAGCGGTGTTGACGGACAAAGAAGCTGCTAAGAAAATTCTAGCGTTAGTGCCAGAAGAATGGATTAAGACAATTCCGTTCTTAGTAAGAGGCCATGCGACAACAAAAACTGTTCAACGCATCGCGAAAGAAAATCCTGAACTTTACGCAGTCGCAAAACAAGAAGGAGAACTTCCTGAAAAAGAACGCGAAGAATTGCGCGAAATCATCACTGGAATTTTCCAACAAAAGATGAACAAACATAATATTAAATAATGACAGGTGCCGTGCATGGATTCGTGCATGGCGCTTTGTATTTTTCGCTGGAATACGATACAGTAGGAAGTGAGAGAAAATGAAGTAGGAGAAAGGGAGTAAGAAAATGGAAAGAATTGAACCAGCAGCATTTAAAGCGTTGCATCAAAAAGAGGACATCACGATTTTAGATGTTCGTGAAGTGGATGAATTCCAAGCAGGGCATATCGAGGGTGCATTGAATGCGCCACTAAGCACGTTGGATAAAGAATATGAGCAACTGGATTCATCGAAACGCTATTATGTGATTTGCCAAGGTGGCATGCGTTCTGAACGGGCCTGCCAGTTCTTGGAGACAAAAGGGTTTGATGTGGTAAACGTTGAAGGAGGAATGAATCAGTGGAAAGCTTAAAGCAAACGACCGAGGTGCAACTAGTTCCTTTTAACAAAAGCTTCCTTGAAACGATTTGGAAGAGTGGTTTTTCAACAGACCATCCAGCGTGGACGAAGTTTAACGCGCCGTATTTTAATGACTATCGCAAGTTTGATGATGCGGAAAGTTTTGAAGCAAGCCCGATTGCGGACTTTTTAATGAGCGAAGATTGCAGATGTATTGTAGTTGACGGTCAGCCTGTTGGGATGGTTTCAAAATCATGGGTGGACGAAGCAACACGATGGCTAGAAATCGGGATTGTGATTTATGACGACCAGTTATGGAGCCGAGGGGTTGCGACTACCGCGCTAACGAAGTGGGTGGATGCCATTTTCCACGAAACTGATGCGCTTGAACATATTGGCATGACGACTTGGAGTGGAAATGGTGCGATGATGGCCGTTGCTGAGAAATTAGGATTCCTAAAAGAAGGGCAAATTCGTAAAGTCCGTTACTATCAAGGGCAGTATTATGATAGTGTGAAGTATGGAGTTTTACGAGAAGAGTGGGCTACAAGAGCATAAGGATAAAGAAAGAGACTAATCAATGTGTGATTAGTCTCTTTTTAATATGATTAATCATTATTTTTCCTGGAGTGTTTGGATCTAAGCCAAATGATTGTTCAAAGAAAGGTCTTAAAGTATTGATTGTATCTGCTGTGCCTTCAAGGGCAACTGCATATACTTTTTCACCTTTTTGGAAAAACCCATTCGTACATGTATTTTCCGTCCGTAAATACTACTTTTTACTAGAAAGCTTGCTCTCCAGCAAATTTAGCTTTTTACTCCCTGTAGTTGTTTCACTTGTTTGTTATTTTTCCCAGTTATTATACAAACGGTTGGCAGTAATTCTGCACCGAATTTCTCATCATCTTTTAGTTTAACGGAATCTTTTAGTGTACGCGTTCATTGATAAAATATTGTATTTATCTGGTGAAGAAAACTGGAATTGAGAACCAGTGTGTTTATCTTGGTATGTGGCCCAGTCCTTAGGAACGTTAATATAACCAGATTCTTCACGGCCAACACGTTGAGTATCTTCAAATGATACTTTTTTTTCTGTAGAAGAAGTGCTGGCAGTAGTTGTTGGCGCAGTTGTCGTTGGTGCAGCTGTAGTTACTTCAGTTGTTGGTGCTGCAGCAGTTTCCGCTGTTTTCTTTTCTCCGTTTCCGCAAGCCGCTACCATTAAAGCGGATAGAAGCGTCACAGAGCTCAATAAAATTTTGTTTTTCAAATTGTTTTTCTCCTTGATTAGGTTAATACCTGGTTTTTATATTATTGTCCAGGAGTTTTTGCATTTAAGCCCCAAGATTGTTCAAAAACTGGTCTTAACGATTTAACCATGTCTTCTGTACCTTCGATTGAGACTACGTAAACGATATCCCCTTTTTGGAGAATCCATTCGAACATAGTTTTACCATCGGAGAATGTTGCTTTTATTAAGTAAGCTTTTTCTCCCGCAAAATCAGCTTTCACGCCTTGAACACTAGTTTGTTCTTTATCATTTTTCACGCCATTGAGCAAACGATTGGCAATTAACTCTGCGCCAAAACGTTTCACCATCATTAAGTTTAACTTTATCTTTAGAATAAGACTCTAGATACATAATATTATATTGATCTGGTGACGAATAATAGAAGTTATCAGGGTTGTTTGAGGCTTTGAATACTACCCAGTCTTTAGGGACGTTGACATAGCCGATATTATCTTTCCCAACACGTTGAGTGTCTTCAAGTGATACTTTTTTGTCTCTGAAGAAGTCCCAGGAGTTGTTGTTTTAGCAGTAGTCGTTGGAGCAGTAGTTGTTGGTGCAGCTGTAGTTTCTTTAGCGACTTCAGTCGTTGGTGCAGCAGCAGGTTCCGCTGTTTTCTTTTCTCCGTTTCCGCAAGCCGCTACCATTAATGCAGATAGAAGCGTTACAGAACCTAATAAAATTTTGTTTTTCATCATGATTGTTCTCCTTAATAGGTTTTATTATATTTGTATTATATCACTTATAAATTAAAAATGCAACTAGGGAAAATTTTTGGTTGAAAAAAAGTGGATACGATAGTGTATAAAAAAAGAGACTAACCATAGCGATTAGTCTCAGTTATTTAAATTATTGATTATTTTCCCATGGAATTTTTTTGGGATCTAAGCCCCATGATTGTTCAATCAAGTCAATCATTTTTTTGAAGAGTGTTTTTTGTCTCCGTCAAAGGCTACTGTATATACTTTATCACCTTTTTGGGAAGATCCCAGGTGAAAGAAATATTTTCCATCTTTTGTGAGAGATTGGATGACAAAAAGCATCAATTCCAATCACTTTGGATTTCGCACCTTGGATTTTAGCGATTTCAGAATTGTTTTCGTATGTAGTATATAAACGGTTCGCAACCAATTCTGCACCCCAGGTGTCATTTTTTCCAAGTTTTACTTGGTCTTTAGAGTAGCCAGTTAATGTCACAACATTGTATCCATCTGCTGTGTATTGATACTGTTGTGGGTTGTTTCCTTCGATTTCTTTGAACTCTACCCAGTCTTTAGGAACATTGACATAACCAGTATCTTCACGTCCGATACGTTTAGTATCTGCAAGTGATACTTCTTTTGTTTCAGAAGAAGCGCCCGCAGTAGTTGTCGGTGCTGTTGTAGTTGGTGTAGCAGTAGTTGCTTCTGTTGTTGGAGCTGCAGTTGTTTCCGTTGCTTTCTTTTCTCCGTTTCCGCATGCCGCTATCATTAACGCAGATAGAAGCGTCACAGAACCTAATAAAATTTTGTTTTTCATCATGATTGTTCTCCTTAACAGTTGTTATAGGTCTATTTTACCATTAATGTGATGGAATTTAAATAATAGCAAAAAGAGTATAAAATAAGAGACTAATCATAGGGATTAGTCTCAGTAATTAACGATTGATTATTTTCCAGGATTTTTTGGATCTAATCCCCATGTTTGTTCAATTAAGTCAAACATTTTTAAAAGTGTTTCTTTATTTCCTTCAAAGCTTGTTGAATACACTTTGTCGTCTTTTTGGAAGACCCAGGTGAAGAAATATTTACCATCTTTTGTAAGAATTTGAACTAGAAAAGCATCCATTCCGACCACTTTTCTTTTGGCACCTTGGATTTTTTCGATGCTAGGATTTTTTTGGTATGTACCATATAATCGGTTTGCAATCATTTCTGCGCCCCACGTTTCACCTTCGACAGGTTGGTATTTGTCCTTAGTGAAGACGTTTAATGTCACAATATTATATCCATCTAATGCAGCATATTGATACTGATCGCCACCATTGGCAGCTTTGAATTCTACCCAGTCTTTAGGAACGTTGACATACCCAGTATCTTCACGTCCGATACGTTGAGTATCTTCAAGTGAAACTTCAGCCGTCTCAGAAGAAGCGCTAGTAGTAGTTGTCGGTGCTGTTGTAGTTGGTGCAGCTGTAGTTGCTTCCGTAGTTGGTGCTGCAGTTGTTTCCGTAGCTTTCTTTTCTCCGTTTCCGCAAGCCGCTACCATTAAAGCAGACAGAAGCGTCACAGAACCTAATAAAATTTTGTTTTTCATCATGATTGTTCTCCTTAAAAGTTGTTGTCACAAGGTTAGTTTACCATTTTTTACTGTTAGTTTAAATAGAAATTCATTCTTATCAAAAAGGGAGAGTATAAAAAAAAGAGACTGATTGTGCGAATCAGTCTCTTTTAGTATGTTAGTGATTATTGTCCAGGAGTTTTTGCATCTAAGCTCCATGTATTTTGTAAAATAGGTCTTAATGAGTTAATTGTTTCTTCTGTACCTTCGATTGCAACTCGATAAACGAGATCTCCTTTTAGGAAGAACCAATCATATAGAGTTTTTCCGTCTGTAAATGTTACTTTTAATAAGTAAGCTTCTTCTCCAGCGAATTTTGTCTTGACGGCGTCTAAACTAGTCTGTTGTTTGTCATCTTTCCATTTAACAAACATGCGATTCGCAACTGCTTTTGCTCCCCATGGTTCCCCATCGTTAAGTTTAAATTGCTCTTTACTAAAACTTCTGAGTAATAAAACAGTGTATTTATCTGGCGAAGAATATCGGAATAGATCAGGATATTTTTCGCTGCTGTATACTATCCAATCTTTAGGGACATTGATATAGCCAACATCTTCACGTCCAATACGTTGAGTATCTCCAAGTGAGACGTCTTTTGCATCAGAAGAAGCGCTAGCAGTTGTTGTAGGAGCAGTCGTCGTTGGTGTAGCTGTCGTTACTTCTGTTGTTGGAGCTGTCGTTGTTTCCGTTGCTTTCTTTTCTCCGTTTCCGCATGCGGCTACCATTAAAGCAGATAGAAGCGTTATAGAACCTAATAAAATTTTGTTTTTCATACTGATTGTTCTCCTTGATTGAGTTCAGAGTTTTGTTTATTGGCCTGGAGTTTTTGAATCTAAGCCCCAAGATTGTTCAAGAATAGATCTTAATGTTGCGACTGTATTCTCTGTTCCTTCCAGTAAAACGTCGTATACTTTTTCTCCTCTTTGGAAAACCCATTGGAACAAGTATTTGCCATCTTTCAATTGAATTTTAATAAGGAAAGCATCCTCGCCAGCAAATTTTGTCTTTTCCTTTTGCGTTTTTATCGACTTTAGGATTGTATTGCCAGCCTTCATACAAACGGTTAGCTAGTAACTCAGCCCCAAAAGTTTCCCCAGCATTGACGGTTAATTGGTCTTTGCCATATCCATTAATCGTAATCATATTATATGGATCTTTTGAAGCGTATTGGAATTGAGGGCCACCGTTTGGGATCTTTGTATGCTACCCAGTCTTTAGGAACGTTGAAATAACCAACATCTTCACGCCTGACACGTTGAGTGTTATCAAGTGAGACTTCTTTTTGTTTCAGAAGTTCCAGACGTTGTTGTAGAGTGGTTGTAGTGGTTACAGTTGTAGTTACTTCTGTTGTTGGAGCCACAGTTGTTTCAGGGCGCATTTCTTTTTGTCGTTCCCGCAAGCCGCTACTATTAGTGCAGACAGGATAGTAACAGAAGTTAATAAAATTTTTGTTTTTCATAAAACCCTCCTAAATGTAACTTTTGTTAATATTTTATCATGTTCCAAATAATATTAAAAGAAGCGGTAGAAAGGAATTAATTGTAAGTTTTTATATTGTCTTTTTGTATTGGAGGAGAGATAATAGTAGTGAATTAAGGCTGAAAGCATGGTAGTTTCAGCAAAAATCTGAGGTGAGGAAAATGTTATTATTAAAAATAATCATATTTGCACTAGGGAATCACATTTTCAAGTTTTTGGTTATCTCATCGTATTCAAAAAGAAGTTTGGGCTTATCAATAATTTTTGAAGCTCGTAAGAAGGTAGGGAGTCAAACGGATGCAGATGCGATTCGTGTTGGCAAGATTGCGTTAAACATAGGTGTTGGATTACTTGTGCTATTTGTGTTATTAATGATATTTACATGAGAAATACTGTAGAAAGAGAGTTTGGCAGTGAAGGAATTAGCATTAACATTAGAGGATACTCAGTGGGAGAAGACGGAGATTACGCATGATCGGCATGTTGCTCGGTCGATTGTTGTGGACAAAGAGGGATTCTTCTACTTTGTCCGTGTCGTTAGAGATGATATTTTCGGCAATGGTGCCTTTATCGAAACAGCTGGTGGCGGCGTGGAAGCAGGAGAGACTCCTGAAGAGGCGATTCATCGGGAGCTGAAGGAAGAGCTTGGCGCTAGCGTGGAGGTGCTGTGCAAGATTGGCACGGTGAGCGATTACTACAATCAGATTCACCGTCATAATGTGAACCACTACTTTTCTCTGCCTCGTGACAAGTTTTGGGAAAACAGAGATGACGCCTAAAAGAACTAGAGGAGTTCGAGTTGTCGACGTTGAAACTCACATATGAAGAAGCCGTCGAAGAGTACAAACGATGCGAAGCGAAACCGTGGGGCGTACTCTTGGCGAAACCGTGAATTACCAGTGCTCGAGTGGGCAAAATCAGTGGTTTCAAGCAAAGAATAAAAGTGTCTTTCTCAATAAATCTGTACGATAAAAATATAACAAAAGCTTCATAGACCTGGCAGAAATGCCAGGTCTTTTCTTTTAATAAAAACCTCATTGAGAAAAAATAACGTAATTAAATGATGAGAGGAGGATAAATGAAATTGTGACTAAATTATGGTACAATTAAGTCACAAAATAAAAAGGAGGAATGGATATGAAAATTATTCCGATGAAGATTTAAAAACACAGTGAAGTGAAAGACAATGCAAAGAAGAACAAGGACCTATTTTTTTGTGACAAAAATGGTTATGGGAGACTAGTCGTGATGGATATCGAATATTATGAAAGCACGATTCAAAAAAATGGAAGAAGCTCGCTACTGATTGAAGCACGAAGATGTTGAAGAAGGTCGCGTGCTAGATGGGAAAAGAGGCGCTTCTAAAATTGAGGGAGAAGTATGGAATATGAGTTTGAACTGACCGAAAAAGCGAATAATGATATTGAAGGAATTCTCTATTATCTTTCCAAGGAATTAATGACTCCGAAATCTGCGACTCTTTTTATGGATGCGTTGATGAAAGGGTTCAATCAGATTTGTACATTCCCTGAGAGCAGGGGAAGTATTAGATAACAAATTTGTTCCGACAGATATGATTCGAAGAGTTCTGATTGGAAGGTATGTTATTTTTTTACCTCATCATGAAAAAGAAAAAGAGAATTCTGATATTGAGGGTATCTCATGAATTGAGAGATGTGAAATATCCTTCAACATACAACGTTCAATATCGAAGAATCTAGTGCTACGCTATTAATTTAGTAAAAATATAGGACTGACTTAGAAGATCTGGCAGAAATGTCAGGGTCTTTTTTCTATTCGTAAAAATATCCTATACGCTTTTTCACTCGAAAGGACGAAAAAAATAAATAAAAACTCTATTGTATTCAGGGTGTAGGAGGACTATACTAAAGTCTAGTTAGTGTTTTTTTAACAAAAGTAAACTAGGGGAATTACGGGTGAAGATTCAATCGAATTGGAAATTGGGGTTTATTAGTAGTCGCTTGCGTTTCTTTGGCAGCGTGTGGGGGACATAAGAAAGAGTCGAAAGCGACAACAGAAGAGTAGCGAAGAGTTACAACAGTTGAAACGACGACAGTGGCACCTGCGAAGTTGCCAGATTCGTTACTTCCGTTTAAGAAGGAAAAAAACAATTGGTTTTGGGAGACCTTGATAAATTAGAGCGTTCGACATCAGCTCATATTCAACTGAATATCAAAAGATAAACCGAAAGCGAAAAAGAGAACCGAAAAATCAGTGTAGATCCAGTTGGTTGGCATAACTATAAGATGCCGATTGATGACTCCGGAAGTGGTAAAGAAGCGTGGTTGATGAATCGCGGGCATTTAGTAGGATATCAATTCAGTGGACTCGATAACGAGTTACGGAATTTAACACCAATGACAGCCCTGTTAAATACAGGTAGTTTGTCCGATAAGGATTCGGCAAACCAAACCGCGATGCTTTTCTACGAGAATAATCTTGCAGATTGGATTAATGCGCATCCAAATGATTGGTTGGATTATAAAGTAACGCCAATTTACGAAGGGATGAACTCATTCCTCGAAAAAAATTGAGTTGCAGTATGCTGGAATTAAAAGTGATGGAACTCTGATGAAGATTTCATTTGGAACAAAACAAGAGAACATTGATAAAGATGGCGTGACTCACGTAATGCTTGATAACACTTCGCCAAATGCGAAAATAGACTATGCGACTGGAAATGCGGAACCGTTATTTGCGAAGAAAAAAGTAGAAACTACTGTTGCCCAGACTGAGGCTGTAACTGAAGCTGTAACCGAAACAACCGTAAATCAAGAAGAGTATAGAACGGTATATGTAGCTAAAAAAGGAAAGTCAGATGTGTATTGGTACAATAAAGGGAACATGCCGCACAATACAAATTGGGGGAATGTTGTAGAAATGACAGAAGCGCAGGCGAAAAGGTTAGGAAAACGGCATAGTTCTAAAGAATGAAATAGGAGCACCACACAATCGTGTGGTGCTCCTTTCATTACTCTTCTTTCACTAAATACCCTAATTTGTCGAGGGCGTATTCGATATAGTCGAGGTCTTGTTGGTTTTCGGCTTCAACCAGATGATAATGTACACCGTCTGTTAAAGAGGACAGTGGGCGGAAGTCGGCTTGATGGATTTGCTCCAAGAAGTGCTGAACGTCACGGCGACAGGTCAGTTTCACGAGCGTTTGGATTTCACCATAAACGGGATGATCGATTTGGATATTTTGAACGCGACCTCCATTGTCGACAATCGCCAGCAGTTCAGTTTCGATAGCCTTGGTGTCATGTTTGACCTTAAAGAGGCGATGAACGTACGGCGAACTCTCTTGCTCTTTGTAGACATATCCGCGGTTGGTCGATAGAATCGTGGCTCCGTCAGCGCGAAGAAGCGCGATATCTTGCACGATAATTTGTCGTGTCACGTGGAAATGTTCCGCCAGACTTTGACCATTGAGTGGCTTTGGCGCGTTTTTTAGCAGTTTAAGTAATTCGGCTTTTCGTTCTTTTGGCATAGTGTCCCTCTTTTAACGTCTTTTTTGTAAAACTTTATACACCGCTAGTGCTAATTCATAGTCTACCATACTGTGAATCACTGTACCAAATCCGACTAGGACAAAGAGGACGTAAAACATGCTTTGCAAATCCGTTCCTGAAACGGAGTAGAAGAGCACGCAGGCTAATACTTCTCCGACTGCATGAATGAGCGCAAGAACAAAGTTGAAAATCCATGACGCTTTGCGGTTTTCAAGAGTCTTCGGATATTTTTGTAGGAAAAAGGCTCCGAGTGTCGCAAAGAGAATATGCGAAAGCGCGCGGAATACGATAACGAGTGGGTACGCCCGGAAATAAAGAAGCCATATGAGGATCCAAGAACGACGAAGATGGCCATCCATGGATTGATAAACATCGCGATAAAGATTGCGACGTGGCTTCCGAGTGTATACGAAGCTGGCGGAATCACCAATTTTAGTGGCATCGCGATAGGAATGAAGATGGCAATCGCGGTTAATAATGCGGTTAGTGTCATAAAACGAACATTTTTCATCAGAATAAAACTCTCCCTTTGTTTACTGTATATACAGTAGTATAGTTCTGTGTATACAATAAATCAATAGGGAAATTCAATTTTTTCGCTTACTTTTCGCTCATAATTCGCTTGATTCTACAAAGAAGTACCGGTACAATAGAAAAAAGAGAGGTGAGACGGATGCAAGTGAATTTTCAAATTACAGAAAAGATGTTGGGGCTGGTGCATAATATTGCGGAACTCCTGACGAAATATTCCATCGAGAAACGTCCGCTTTTATTGCGTAAGGAAAATCGAATTCGATCGATTCAATCCTCGCTTGCAATTGAAAATAATAGTCTAACGTTGGAGCAAGTAACAGATATTATCGAGGGACGCAGGGTGCTCGGGCCACCAAAGGATATTCACGAGGTGCAAAATGCGTATGAGGCATATGAACGCGTCTTTTCGATGAATCCCTATAGCGTGGAGGATTTCTTGGAGGCACATCGCTTGTTAACGCATGACCTTGTGAAGCATCCGGGACAGTTTAGTTTGAGTGATGTCGGCGTTTATGATGCGAGTGGGCGAGTGGTTCATGTGGGCGCACGTCCTCAGTTTGTTCCAGGGCTCGTAGAAGAGTTGTTTTCTTGGGCTAAGAATAGTGATTTGCTCGATTTAGTGAAATCGTGTCTTGTCCATTTTGAGTTGGAAATCATTCATCCGTTTGAAGACGGGAATGGTCGAATGGGTCGCTTATGGCAAAGTCTCATCCTTAGTCGATGGAATCCGCTATTTGAATGGCTTCCGATTGAGTCTGTGATTCATGCGCATCAGCAAGGCTACTATGATGTACTTGCTATCAGTAACAA
>BNJU01003641.1_pt1 | contig 42254 bp, 46 predicted proteins | sample 8539281 | NCBI WGS metagenome assembly BNJU01 (sample SAMD00202456, study PRJDB9452) | human saliva metagenome | isolation source: human saliva | place: Japan
TATTATCTCTGTAAGATGGATATCACGGAGACCTGATTCACAGAACAACGACGATTAACGCCAGTTTTTCTTCATGCAGCGATAAAATTGACCGTGGAATAGCTGGCCCGGATTGCCGAGATTCGCATTTGAAGACATTGATGACCATATTGTCGATATCAGCATCACGGACTACCCACCGAAAGCAGTTATCCGAACTCATCAGAATTCGGAGCTCATCGACAGCGTTGCATCCCCTCAAAACTTAACACAGCAACGTCTGACGCATTCGCGAGGTTTTCGCCCATGCCTGGTTTTTGCATGCTGGCTCATTATCGTCAACAAATCCCGGAAGCAGCCTCCACTCGAACCACACTTCCATTTTTCACAGCAACCAGCCCTGCTCCGTCGGCACGTGCGTCTCTCTGGCGTCTTCAATCCTTTCATCAAGCCCGCAGCCGCCAAGATTTACCCCGAGGTACCAGCCGATCGCAGCCCTTCCCACGATACCACGGTTAAAGATCTTTTTCCAAGATTGTTCGATATTCTCCCATTTATTTGCGCGACGAACGACGGTGAATTTTCGTTCTCAGCACCGACGGCGCAGCAATACTGACCAGCTCGACCTCATACGTTCAACATCTGCAACCCGCACCCTCATAAGATACACATGCTCACACCCGCGCATATCAGCAGACTAACGCCAACATTAATCCTTCCGCCCCACTGGCGCCTCGGGTAAGGCGGGGACTTCAAATGGATCTCTGCACGACATCATAGCCTCACCAGACCAGTGCCCATGATTTTTTTGTTCATCCGCATTTCACGAACACACACCCTCACAGATCACCAGCATCTCCCGATCAGCCTGATCAGCCTGTTCACACCGGAACACGAACACATCGCGCCTCGAACAGTCTTCCGTCTCAATCGACCACCGCATTTTCTCCTCCAGCTGGCAATCGGGCCGAGAAGATCATTCGGCCAGGCCTGCTCAACGCAATATCGATCGAACAGCTTGTCCTCAGTGGCCTTATCTCTCTATACCGCATTTTCCCAAGTTTACGCCCTCATACCGCACCAGTAACAAAATATTTATCCGCTCGTCTCCAGCCACGTGCTTTTCACGCGCTCCATAGATTACGAATGTCTATTGCTTCGAAGGTCAACATTAGTTTATCCCGATAAATTTAATTCAGCATTTGCCCGTATTTTTCCTGTCAGGAAACCGAACCGAACATCAACAGCTTATTCTTCTGTTTTTCCACCAACAGCCCATTTCATCACTTGGCCCTGGCACGTCACGTTTCGTTATCAGCAGCAATTACCGGATTCTTCTTCGATTTTGTTCACCGTCATGTCTTCGGTAGTTCAACCCTTTCGCAGTCTGTTCAAATTTACGGTCTGTTCAGCCCCAGGTCTCATTGAAACCAACGTCAGGTTCCTTCCAACCATGCCGAGTGTCTCACCAGTACGAAAATGCATTAAAAATATCGTATTTCGATCCGATAACAAGGCCACGGTTCAAACCGGTGTTTTCTCTCAACGACTTCAAGTTCATCATGAATTCACACGATCGAACCTCGGCTTGTACTTGTTGCACAAAGAACATCAGGTGTTTGCCGTCTCAGCCTGCTTCGTACATTGCCTGTTGGAATACGCTTTTTAGCCAGTCACAGGCTGCATCCCGCGAGACATTGTTTCACTGTAATCTGAGATGCTTTCCAGCACCAGAGTGATGGTGCAGTTCAGCACCCGATTTGTGCGGGTCTTCCAAGAACTCTATGGAAAAATCAGGTATCCACAAAAGTCCACTATACGGACGATTTGAACCAGCTAGTTAAAGTGTTCAGTCTTTTGGCTATTTGGAAGCGCAGAGTTTGTCCTTCCTATATGGCAGAGATAAGGCAATTGTCTATGGCATTACCGATTATGGAATACTTAAGCCTTTTGATGAAAAATGTAGATTTAAAAAGCAATATTATTTCGTAATTTCCTGAAACCCAGCGGAAGATTATAGAGCCCGATAATCTCTAAAGCAAGAGCTGAGACAACCCAAGCTTACAATGATATTCTTTTGTGATTTCTGGCAGGGCAAGCAAAGCTAAATGAAATTGCAACAAAATTAAATATGCAAGCGACTCAGTCATTATCTGAATTCTTTATTGGAGCTTGGAAATCATTGAGAAGAAAACACTGGTTTTAGACCGTAAAAAGTAAGCGCCCTATTTGACGGATCAAGGATACGATGTTTCGTGCACATTTTCGTGTCAGCAGAAAATTTGAACTTGCTCACTGGCGGATTTGGGAGAACTTGCATACCGAGAAAGCAGATTGAGCCAAACGAATGTGGAATATATGGGGCTGTATATTTGAGCAGATTACGTCTATAGAGTATTTTGGAAACGAAAGATCATGAAAAGGAGAGTTGACTTCCTACCGGAAGACATTATGGAAACCGGTGAAACGGACAAAACTGCAGGAAAGAAGGAACTGTGAAAATTGATTTTACTTGCTTGATGGCAAAGGACCGCCGTCTAGTTTGCTGAGTGTAAAGTGAGAGAACCAAAACAGATGCGGCGACGTAGGAAGAATTATTGGAGCAAAGCCATTTCCTGCGAAGAATAAAGCTATTGGGCGTATCATGGGCCTCTTTCCGATTTGAAAAGAGACTTTCCTTGTTGGAGAAAATACTGAGCACACAGAATCACGTTTAGAGCGAAATTTATGAGAGGACAGCAAAGTGTTGACCCATTTCATTCAGGAAAGCAATATGTTCGCAAGGAAAAATCCATAAAAGGAATTGCGTGGAGGGGAAAGGAAAAGCTAATGAGCTAGTAGAGGTGGAGGACGAAGTAATTGATTGATCAGGATGCATAAACATGCTTGACGTACGTAATAAAGTACGGTATAATGAGGCATAGGAAAGCTGAGAAAAATGCAATACTAGAAAGAAGATAAGAAGTACATAGGAGATAAGCAATGACTTCAATCAGTATTACTAAGGTCAAGAGCAAACCTGTATCAGACGGTTTCAGAGGTAATGAATCTTCTCAGCCAATCACGATTACCAACAATAGAGGAAAAATGCGGTATTAGTCGGTGAAGAGGATTTTGGAAAGCTATTCAGGAAACATTGTATTTGAAATAGTATTCTGGGTTTGGAGCCAAAGTATTTTGGCGTCAAAGGAAGAAGATTTTGTCGGAATGTACAAGTTACGATCCTAATGAGGAGTGGTAATGTATTTGATAAAGTTCAGTAAAAATGCGGATATGACAAAAACTCCCTAAGAGCGCAGGTTTGGAGAGGCAAAAGCTTTTACTTGATATCATTGCAGAAGATCCATTTAAAATCCCCAGCTACGAGAGCTTTGGTGGGAATTTGCGGATTTTTATTCCGTGAAGAATTAATATTCAGCATAGGTTAGTCTATACAGTATACGCGGAACAAATCACGGAAAATAATGTGTCTTATGAGGCATTGTACAGGTTGCTCGGATGTGGACGCATTATGAGGCATCAGGTAATCGAATATTGCTTTTGCATAAAAATCAATTAGCTTTTAAAGGAACAAGAAATTTCCTATCGTTCATCCTTTAAATAAATAGGAGAAATCATGAAACAATCTTTAGAAGAAAAACAGTCACTAGCGATGGAAGGCTTATCGGCAGGAAAGAACTGCGGTCAGCTGGTGCTGCTTGCCTATCAAGAGGAATTAAATCTGCCTCGAGGAGCTCCTGCTTTCCCTCTGCGGGGCTTATTGAAGGATTGGGAACCTTAGAGGAACCTGCAGAGCACCTATTGGAGCAAATTTGGTTTTAGCTATGAAAAATAAGGGAAATCCAATGGTCTCAGGTGGAGGCTGCCCATCTTTTTCAGGACTTTGTTGAGCGATGCGGAGCCAGCATTTGCAAAGACTTTAAGAGGCATAGGTAAAGAAAAGCCTCTTTGCAGCTGCGAAGATTGCATCAAAGAGGCGATTGCTTTACTGTATTAAGTTTTAGGGGAGTTCATTAAAACCGATCCAATAACTTCCACGCTATCCGGTAAGAGCCCAGATTCACAATGGAGTTTCCGGACAGCTTTTTACTTTTTCAGATTGGGTAAATTCTGCAGTGCACTGATATCGGTAATATAGTTATCGGAAATGTCCAGCTCTTCCAGAGGCTGAGTCCCTCTACAATCCAGATTCTCCAGCTATTTCACGAAGTCCAAGTATCGCTTTTAAATGGGAGAGAAAGGCTTTTAAGCGTTGGCTGTAAAATTATCGGAATCATCATCCAGATTTTTGATTTCTGCCTGCATGTGAGAATCAAGGTCTCCGTAGTGGTGTTATCTTCCATCTTACTATGGATAGGGGAATCTGAGGCGTGTGAGCTGAATCAATGACATTTTCATCAAAAATCAGCTCCTTTACTTTGATACCGGAGAATAGCTGCAGATAGTCTCTGCAAGCATCTAAAAGGATCTCCCAGAATACTTAGTTTTTCAAGCTTTGGTAAGTCTTTTAAAACATTTTCCCAGTCGTTAGAAATATAATCCAGGAACCGGAAATTATCAGGGTGCTTTAAAGAGTTCATTCCACGAAGGGTCTCGGCGCGATCTCGTAACCGTCCAGAAAAACAGTAGAGACCTTAATCGAGGGGCATATGGAAAATGACCGAGATACCTGAGTTACAAAGAACTTCTTCCAAGGCGGTTAAATTCTGCAAATCCGGCAGGAAAAAGTCGTAAAGGAGAACGCCCAGGTGCAGGCTTTGTAAAGCACTGAGACCGGCAATGGCCTGTCACTGTTAACTCATAACAGCTATCAATGGAAAGCGTGTTCAATGAGGGGTGATTGGCTAAACCGTCTAAAGAGAGTATAGGTACGCCTCGAGCTCAAGAGACTTTAACTTAGGCATATTTTGGGTAAAGTTTAAACTCTTTTACAGACATCACATGGGATAAGCTTAGATTCTCCATTTTTGCATACCGGAGAGGACGGAGATATTTTCCAAGGGGGTATCAGAGGGACCGACAGACTCAGAGTTTTACAGTTGCTTAAAGTGGCTAAAGGAGCTAAATCCGCAGAGGTATAAAGGACATATTCTCAAGTTAGGAAAGTGTCTTAAAAAGCAGTCCTCCTCATAGTCAGAATCCACCCTGATGGAAAGGCTTTTCAGGGAAGAAAAGGTGTAAAAGATGTCTGTGATTTCCGATGTTTGGTCAGAAGAAATGCTGTAGGGAACAGCGTCATCACGGAGGTAAATACCGCTAAGACCGAGTATCTGTTCCGGTTTTGCCAAGCTTAACAAAAAGTCTCGGAAGCCTCCCGAATTGTTTCTATAGCAGAAAAAGTATTTTAACTCTTTTTAGATTTTTAAATCCTGATTGTCGCTACTGTTACTATCGAAGTCCAGGTCTTGTCCCAGTGCCAGATTCTCGCCGGCGAAGGGCTGAAGCTCCTGCCGGGGAATACTTTTCGTAGCAGGAAAATAAAGAGTCTTTTTCATCCACGGACTTCCCTCTTCATCGAGTTTCTCGATAAAGAAACACCAGTTTTCCGCCAAATCTTTTGAGATGGATAGGAACTTTAAGGTACATAGTTTCCTTGTGATTTGAGAGAGATTCTGGAAAATACTTTCTCTACAAAAGGAAATCACCGGATCCTGCACCGTACTAGTGATATTGGTCTGGTGGAAGCTCTATTCCGCTAGGAGAAAGACTGTTTTTAATAAAATAAATAGAAGGATTGACATCACCACTACTGCAGTGCCCACTGCCAGCTTTGCAAAAGATATTTGCCTCGTACGTTGTTTTGGAACAGGTCTTTCTGTATTATAATTCACATTTTTATGGTAATATTTTGGGTAATATCCAGCTTATAAGGTTCCAAATAGACCTTGTATTACAGAATCTTACACTGCACAGCCTTCCTTCATTCCTTCCGGAATGGATAGCTCACCTTGACAATTTGGGCATTGGATTTTGGTGACTCATGGATTTTTGTCTCTTAATTAGTAGAATCGGTAGAGTCGAATACAAGTTTTTATTCTTAACGAGTATCTTTTCGTGTGGCAAGATATCTGCTTGTAAGTTCTTCTATTTTACAAACAATAGGAGAGGGGATTCAAGGAGCTATAGGGTTAAAAACGCCCAACGAATTTCTTCGTTAGGCGTTTGAAAACTTCTTTTCTCTTGGAACGAGTCGAAAGTCAATAATTTTCTTTTTAACAATATAGAGGAAGTTTAAACCAAGAGCTCTTTAACATCCAGATGGTCTTGGCATAGGACTCAATGAAGCCGTCCATCTTTGCACTCGACAAGTGCTGTCATTTTTCCCGCATCGGCTTTCCTTTTGATTTCTTTAGCGGAAGCAAGTAGTGTTTCAGAGTCTGCCAGCACATCGCTAAATACATGGTTGCTGCGTAAAAATCTCCGCCGATCTTTGATTGTTGCCAGTTCTGCGAATCCCTTCATGGTAGAAACCGGCTTCTTTCCGTCCATAAGAATCAGCCTGCCAGCTCGTCAATCTGTCCGTTGGATGTAATTGTAATACTCCTCTGCTTTTCCGTGTTGCTTGAAAAATGTTTTTCCCCTGCACATACCAGTGGTAGCTCTGAATTTTTGTGATAAAAATGCACCAAGTTTGCCAAGTAAATGTTCATCATCTTTTCCATAAATTTATTGCTCCTTTCAATTTGAAATTTTCGTGTATTAATCTTAGTACAATAGGCTTGCAAAGAAAAGGGTAGAATAAATGAAAATAGTATTTGATTTTTAGAGTCAATAGTTAGTGAGCTAACTATTATTAAATATCAAATAAATTGCAGTGTGTTTATCGATAATTATTACCGAAAGTCTATGCTGAAAAATTGTGGGAAGGGAATTGACATTGCGTTATAATAAATAAGAATTTAAAAGCTATATTATATTTGAAGGAAATAGGAGGAAAGCAATGAGAAGTGTTTTAGGAGATCGTACAGCGGTGTTTTGATGATGGAGGACGGAAGTTAAGCATTACGAAAGATGGAATTTCCGGGAGAGGGGGAAGAAGCCATTTAGCCTTTCTTTTTCCGAGGGGGAGCATTCTTCCCATGCGATATTGTAACTCCAATATGCTCTATTCTCTGATTTTAGGGATCTTCAGGGAAAAATATCAGTCTACCGGATTTAGAGACAGATACTAAGGCAAATGGTAGAGGGCATAATATTGAAACCAAGACGCTCTTTACTTGCATTTGCAAGAAATAAGCTGGGGGCTGAATTTCCCAATAGCATCGATAGCTCTGACCTTTCCTATCGGCTTTAATTTAGGAAAGGAGATTCGCTTTCCGGAGGACGTATTACCGGAGCAAAGCATAGTATTCTTTTAACTACGATTAGACGAGTGAGAAATGGTGACCAACGTACCATTTCCAACTTGAGGCATTTATACCAAGGAAAGGGCGGCTTCTTTGATTTTCCGGATATGAGATTCCTGCAAATGAATTGACCCTTCCCATCTTGGAGGCAGCCATGACCAGAAATACAGGAGTCGGTATTGACTTTAGTAGGAGACGGATTTGCGCAAAAACCTCGAGTTTATGATTATTCGTTTCTTAGTGTCCGATTTTTCATTAATGAAGATGGCAGTTTTCTCCCGCTGAATGGCAAGAGAGGGTCTTTTGACAGAATTTCTGCCATGATATGAGGAAGATACCTTGCTGGAGCAAGCTATATTGCTCTAGAAAGATATGGGAAAAACTTGTGTTCATAGCTATAGCCTAGCCAAAGATAGCATTATGAGAGTGGTATTACACCACTTACTGCAAAAGAAAATGTTTCCTCCACCTCTTGATAAGGGTGAGCCTTGCGGAGTGCCTGATAGCAGGGAAAGTCTTCTTCGTGGTCGTTAATGACACCGCAGGCTTGTAAAAATGAATAGACAATGACGGGCCGGGTATACTGAAAGCCTGCTAAATCCTTACTGATTGCTTCTGAAAGAGCATTTTGGCAGGCATTTCTCCTTTCATGTCCTTGATAACAAAAGACTTTTTCCACCGGAAAAGCTCCAAAGATAGGCATCAAAGCTTCCTCCCTTTTGCAGGGCTAAAAATGCCTTGGCGTTTTGAATCATGGCTCTGATTTTTCGCTCCGACTTAATCATATTTTCCGTATGCATGATTCTTTCAATATCTTCTTTCGTGAATGCCGTGAGCTTTTTCGGGGAAAAGTTTGCAAAACAGCTTCGAAGAGTTTCTTTTCGAAGAATCAAGGCTGCAGCTAAGACCGGCCTGCATGGATTCTAAAAGCAAATATTCAAAGAGCTGATCCTCATGGGTGGGTACGCCCACTCCTTATCGTGATAAGAAATCATTTCCGCACTGCTGTCCATTGACAAGCCATAACGCCTCCTTTTTATAGGATTATAACAGAATCTATTTAGAGTTGATAATCAAATAAGCGGAGTAGTATAATACCACATATTAGTTTGTACATACTTTGCATATAAAGTACAGCAACACTTTTCGAAATAGAGGTGAAAAATGGCATTTTCAATTCGAATGAATGAGGAGGAAAAAGCACTTGCAGAAAGCTATGCTAAGCTCATGCAATGTCTTTAGGAGAGGCTTTCAAAAGAGCTTTATTTGAACGCATTGAAGAGGAGTATGATATTAATCTAGCAACGAAGCCTATCAGAATATAAGAATACCGGCTGTAAATCCAGACCGATTGAGGAACTATGGAAGGAACTGGATCTATGAGCTACCATGTAGAAACAACTGCTCGAGTTTTGATAAGGAGTTCAAAAACTGGACAAACACACGCAACAGACGATCAAATCTTGGATTGGGAAAATTTGCAAAATTGCTGAAAAATCCCAGAGCTCATGGAAAAGGGCTTACCGCTAACAAAAAGTGGACAATGGCGTTATAGAATCGGAGATTATCGCTTACTCTGTCTTTATACAAGATCAAGAGCTGATTATCCTTGCATTGACTGTCGGGCACAGAAGAGAGACTACAGTATAGGGAACATTTATTTTGATTTTTAAAGCTCCTCAAACTTGCCTTCTCCGCCTCTTTCTTTGTAAACCCTTCATTCATCAGGGCATCTATTAAATCTTCTTTGGAGCTCACTCCGTCCTCCATGTATTCTTTTGCAACAATCTCAGCTTGTTCTATCCAGTTCGCGTTAATGTGGCCTACGGGCAAATCCGCTTCCTCTTCCGTGAAGTGGTCGAAGAGCAATTGTACCCGTTTTTCTTGAAAACCTGATTTGTACTTACAATATTCCTTTGGCCTTCTTCCGTGCTCTTGATTCCAATCTATAGTGAGATATTCTAGGGCGAACTTTGCATCTTCAGAATCGATATTCTCTACAGAAAGCATTTGCAGTAATTCTGTTTGGGATAAGTGGTATCAAGATAGTCTTTGCAGTTTGACAGACATTGCTTGATTTTTCGTTTAAGCTTTCCAATGGGGGCTTGGTAGTTTCTTCCTTGATGATTCCTCACCTGTCGAGACACTATTCTTACTCATTTCTTTGGAATCCAGAGAACTCTTCTCCGGCACTTTGAATCTACAGAACTGCTTTCTATGCTTTCTTGAAGAGACCTCAAAGAACTCTACAGTATTCCTTCTTGATTTTTCTTCGTACAGGACATCATAAAGATAGAAGGAAAACGGTAAGTCGGGCAAAGTATCTGAAGCATGACTCATTTTTATAGCTCCTTCGTGGGAGAAGAGTGAGAGATTTCTTCATTTTTCATAAAAACAATTGGATGAATTACGGTATAATGTTCTTTAGGCAATCTTTGCTTTCTTATTAGGCAAGAACAAAGTGTGGATGTAAAAGAGTTTTGAGAGAAAAATGGAGAAAAAGAATGGAAGAATTTAAAAAATGAGGCGGTTTAAGCAGGAAATTTCTAAAGAAGAGTGTATTCTGTTTTACGGGAGGTCTGAGGAGTCATGGCTTTTTCATGGAGAAATGATCATCCCACGCTATTCCTGAACCAGTTTTATATGATGAGGAAGACGGAAAAGCCTATTTTCATGGTGCGAAGGATGATGAAAATTGGATCTGCTTACTAAAACAATAAGGTTTGCTTCACCATCATGGACTCCGGATTTAGAAGAATGGCCTTTGCATATTCGTTCATGCTGCCTTGAAGGTGGAAGTTGTAGAGGATCAGGAGAAGGTTATAGAACAATGCAGAGAAAGCTGGCGGAAAAATTCTATCCGACGAAGGAGTCTATCGAGAAAGAAGAAAAATGGCAGGTAAGAGTCAATATGCTCTTTGTAAGACGATTGACAGGATACACGGAAAGCTGGTGAAGGAATCTTAAGTCGGCTTGTATTTTATGAAAGGAGGAGAAGATGAGTCGAAAGGAAGAAATTCAGAGTGCCTATCAATCCGTGGGCAATCATACCGGCTTTTTATGACGGAATGATGACCTATGGAAATATTGCTGGCAAGCTTCTATGCCGTTTGGTATGGAACATGGATAAGGAAAAAAATCTTTATTACCGAAACAAGGTTTTATCGTCCATACCAAAGGACTTTTCCGGAGGGCTTCTGGAAATTCCTGTGGGTACGGGAATCATGACTTTCCTCTATATAAGGGCTTCCTAAATGCAGAGATTGTCTGCAGGGATTATGCGCCGGAAATGATGGAGCCGGCAAAGGAGAGGGCGGCTTTACTGGGTATAGAGAATATTCATTTTCAACAGGGAGATGTGGGAGCTCTTCCTTTTCAAGCGGAAAGCTTTGATATCGTTTTATCCATGAATGGTTTCCATGTTTTTCCGGACAAGGAAGCGGCTTATCAGGAGGTGTTCCGTGTATTAAAACCGGGAGGGATTTTCTGCGGTTGTTTTTATGTGGAAGGGGGCGTTAAGAGAGCGGATTGGTTTGCAAAGCATATCTATGTGCCGAAAGGACTATTTACACCGCCTTTGAAACGGAAGAGAGCTTAAGAAAGCGGCTTATGGAAAAGCTACAGAGAGGTTTCGTGAAGAGTGGAAACGGTGGCCTGCTTTTCCGTGTGATGTAAATTCATGATTGTGACCATTCCTTTCTGTTCTCCGTCTTGATAGGAGAAGACGAAAAGAAAAGAAGTGAAAAAGAAAAGGGAATAAAGAGGAATTAAAGAAATGTTCCAGAAGACAAGAAGAACAGTAGAACAGAAGAACGAAGAACGGAAAGAACAGAAAAACAAAGGAATTCGCCGGAGGAAAGGATAAAGGAAACAGATTGTGATGAAGAAAAACGATGAAGAGCATGAGGAACGAGAAGCTTTTAGCAGTGGTATTAGGGCTGTCTATGGCTTTTAGCTGGTAAACTGCAATGGAGAAGGCTAGTACAAAAGTCATCTACTGAGCAGAATCTATAGTAGATGGTAAGGCCACAGAGACTGTTTCGGAAAAAGGATGGCATCTAGACAGAAAGGAAAATAGGAAAGATACTACAGTAGCTATGGAAGAGCAGTCTATTGCAGGAGGCTGGAGTATGAACGAAGGACATTTTTCTCCAAAGGATAATCAGGAAGCAATGAAGGCCTTTCGGAAAGCAACGGAGGGATTGACGGGATATCGTTATGAGGTGCTTTCCGTTTTGGGTTCTCAGGTGGTGGCAGGAACGAATTATGCCTATCTTTTGCAAGGGGAGATGGTCGTTCCTAATGCAAGTCCGGTTTATCTTCTACTGTACGTTTATGAGGATCTTAGCGGAAATGCAGAGGTTCTTGGCAAAAAAGACATTTTCTCAGGAAGCGAAGAAGGAATGACCGGAGGCTTTACTCTAAATACAGGAAAGACGGAGCTAAAAGATAATGAAGAGGTAAATGTGGCTTTTTAAAAGGCTTTGGAAGGCTTTACCGGTGTAAGCTATGAGCCGATTGCCTACCTTGGCTCTCAGGGTGGTTTCCGGAACAAACTATGCAGTTTTGTGTTTTGAAAAGGCAGGGCACAGCATCTGCGGAAACAAAGTTGAGTATCGTTACAGTTTATGAGAATCTTGACGGCAAGGCGGAAATTTGTCTACAGAAGATGTGGATTTTGGCGTATAATGGGAGATAAAAAATATTTTGTCCTATCGCAGACAGCGTATAGGAAAAGTCGGGAAAAATTAAGTTTGTCTCAAAGCATGTCTCAAAGAATGGAGTATAGCAGAAAAGAATTCCTGATTGTTAGAGTAGAAATAGGGGAAACTATGCTTGTTACAAAAAAGCTAAGCAACAATAATACATGGATTAATATTAACTCGGATGAAATCACCAAGCATTCCAAAGTCTATGAGGAATATGATATTGACCCGAAAACTTTGGAGTATGCTTTGGATGAAAATGAGCATGCCCACATGGACTATGATCGGGAGGACGGAACTGTTACCTTCATTTACAGTGTCTTGGATCTGGAAAAGGATAAGGAATATTATGAGACGGTTCCTCTGACTTTTATTGTGCAAAAAAATCGACTGGTGACCATCAGTAATGAGGACAATGTATATATCATTCAGAAGATGTGCGATTATGTGGATGGAAAAGAGAATCTTTCGATTTATACCTTACTCTTTGCAAGCTTGGAAATGATTTCCAATGCCTACTATCCGATTATTGAACGTTTGGATAAGCAGAAGGATGAAATTAACCATTTGCTTCGGCAGAAAACCACGAAGAAGAATCTCTATGCTCTTTCCGACTTTGGAAGTGGGCATGATTTACTTTACGCTCTGCCGCTACGCAAAATCGCCTTTTACTGGAACATATCCAGGCCCATGCGATTTATCGTAGCTTTGATGAAGAAGAGTCTGCACAGTTTGATGATGCCATGGTGGAGGCCAGACAGCTGGTGTCCATGACGGAGCTTCTTTCTACCGTGGCTCGTCAGCTTTTGGACTCCTACAACAACATTTTGAACAATGACTTAAATAACAACTTGAGCACCCTGACTATTTTTGAAATTTTGCTGAGTGTCCTGGCGGTAATTACAGGCTTCTTCGGAATGAATGTTCCTCTCCCTCTGATGAATGAGCGAAAAGCCTGGGTATTAATTTGTGCTGTGAGTGCACTCATTTGGATAGCCCTAACCTGGGTAATGCGCTGGATTATTAAACGCAGATAAATGAATGGATAGAAAGTAAGGAATAAAAACGTATTTGAAGCCGGGATTGGGAAATGAAGCATTGGGGAATATAGCTTTTAGGAACGTAAAATCATAGATAAAGGATTCAGATAGGATGGAAGACCAAAAGATTATCGCCTTGTATTTTCAAAGGGCGGAGACTGCGATTTTAGAAACCAAAAATAAATACAGCCGATTGCTCCTTTCCATTTCCTATGGGATTTTAAAAATCATGGCGGATGCGGAGGAGTGTGAGAAACGACACCTACTTAAAAACCTGGAATGCTATTCCACCCGAAACAGCCGGAAAATCTGCCGGCTTTTTGTCGAAGATTGTCCGGAATCTTTCTTTGACTCGTTATGACAGTTTACATGCAGAAAAGCGCGGGGAGGAGAAGTTCCCGATGGTGCTGGAAGAGCTGTCGGAAGTCCTTCCGGATAAAGTACGATTCCGGGAGAGGGAATGAGTTGTCGGAACTAATGGACTCTTTTTGCATACATTGAAGCCGGAGAGCAGAAATATTTTTATGAGAAGATATTGGTTTATGGATTCCGTATCGGAAATTGCGGAGGAATCCGGCTTAGTCTTAGTAAGGTGAAAATGAGTTTAAGCCGCACACAGGGAGCAGCTTAAAGCTTTTCTTAGAGCAGGAGGGATATCGTTTTATGAAAGAGGACAGCAAGCGACTGCTTCGAGGGAATGACAGAGTAAGTGACCAATATATTCTGGAAGCGAGGCATTTTACCAAAAGAAGGATGGAGAGAACGTTGATGGGAAAACGCAGTAAAAAGAAATTAAAGAAAAAGAAAGCATTGAAAAGAAAGCATAGAAAATCAAGAAAAAGAATGCCAATACAAAGAATGCAATAATGAAGAAGGCAATAATGAAGAAGGCGGAAATAGAGAAAGTATAGAAAAGAAAAAGAAGATTATCAAAATGCAGGAAGCTAAGAAGAGGAAATTTATTACCATTCCTCGGGTTTTAGGATTTACTGCTTCCATAGTATGCGGCCTGTTTTGTTTGCTATATCGGAGTATTCATGTTTTTCGCTCCCAGAGCAGCCAAACCGAGTTCCGTAATGCTGGAGGGAGCGCAAGGGAGGACTCCAGTGGAACACAGGATAAAGCGGAAGAATTTGCAGCGGAGAATGGAGAGCTGAAAGAGAACTCTGCCGGTATAACCGCCAAGGGACGGAGCAGAAGAAGTTGGGATGCATAGCAGGCTAGCAGAACTTACCGGCTTTACCATGCGTATTCCGGAGGAAAAACTCCTCATACCGAAAAACCATCAGCGTAATCGGAGAGGATATGATCGAAGTGGCTTTATTCTAAGGAAGAGCCCTTTGCGGTAGAATACTCCATCCGAAAAGCAAGAGCTGAAGGAGACATTAGCGGAGATTATACGAGTATACAGAAAGCAAAGAAGTGGATTCGAAAGGAAGGAAAGTCACTTTAAAAGGGTGAAGCCGGAAGATATTCCCTGGCATTATGGGAAGAAAATGGCTTCAGCTATGCGGTAAATGCACAGGAGAAGCCAATGACGGAAGAGGAGATTTTAGAAATTGTAAAGGCGGTGGAGTAAGAGACTCGTCAAGGCAATGGAGGAGCGTAAAAAATCGGACGGCGAATTTTCACCGTCCGATTTTTATGAAAACATATGTAGAAGCTAAACGTTTCTTAAAGCAATATCATCCATGAGGCTATATTGCTTTTTGATACTTCGGCACTATCATTAGCCCCAAAGTAATGTCCGGTAATTAAAGAATAAATGCCCATAACTGCCACAACGGCACAAGCTATAATCTGTAATGGACGAATGCGTACACTTGTCCCGCTTTCATGAGCTTGTTTAATCATAAGAATCTGCCCTACGCACATTACTAAGCGAGACAAGAGTAACGATAATAGTCATGGTTTGCTGGTTCATTTACTTCCCCTAAAAATTAAAGTGATTCGTTTATTCCCTTAAAAAGAAAAATATTAATTTTAATCCTTAAGAATTGTAAGCGAATACTAATGTCTGTCAAGAGAAATCTTAATCTTTTTACGGAAGCTAATTGACTTCCTAGATGATGAATTTATAATAGTTTTGCATGTATAGGGATAGAGATTTTTCCTATCCCGTAAGTGAGATTATGGAGAAGAAGTAAACGTTACTGTTTATCAATATTTGTAGCGACTTTTCAGGAGGAAAACAAGATGAATCAGACTATTATGATTGTAGCCGGTGTGGTAGTGTGTGGGCAGTTTTATTTGTTGTCATGATGAGCTTTCAAAAAGCGTAAGGCAGGGGAACAGCAATTTAATGCGGATAATGCGTATAAGGCACTCTTACATTTGTACTGCGATCGTGATAGCTATTGACGGAAACAGCCTTTTCCGCATTTTTCATACGCAGGGAGAATATATGCAGACCATCGTAGCTTTGGAGCCGGGTCAGCATAGATTGGAAGGCATTTTCCGATCTACAGAGGCAGGCGTTACAGGCACATAGAATTTGGTCAGTGAAAAGCTTGATATTGATATCGATTTGGAAGCAGGGCATGTTTATTCTGCAGCTATGTATTTTATTCCTCAGAAGATAGAAACAGAGTATTACAAGGGACAGACCGGAAAGGCTATTGCAGAAGTGCCTCTTTCTATTGTTAAGGGCAGCTGACCAGGTTAAGGCCTATGTCATGTGTGTGAAGAGCAATAAAAAGTAGCTGGAGAAAGTGGTGGCTTCATGTGGAAAATAAAGTCTAATACTTATTTAGATGAAAATGGATCCTGCCACTGGCAAATTAGGGTACTATTCGCCCAATCCGATTTTTCTTTCTTTGGTCTTCTTTTCTACTGGGAATATTTTTCTGATATATACGGGCAATTGAAGCTTAGATAAGAGTGTGGCTTCTGTATGGACTGCTCACTATGTATTCCGCCTTTGACGTATGGGATATCTACAAATGTTTCTTTCTTACTTATATTGTGGAAGCAATTCTGCTATGAAGGAGATAGTACTTCTTTACCATAAGGGAGAAAGTCGGAGGATTCCCTCATACGGAAATAGAGTTTGTGGATTTTTCAACTCCATGAGGGTATGGGAAGTAGAGTGCGTTTTTCGCCCTCACTTTAGCCTTTACAAGAAGAACAGCACGTCAAAGATTCTGGATTCCGTATGTTAAAAACGAGTATTTAGTTTTTTATAGAGTAGAACTTCTGGAGGATTATCTTAGGATTAAAGAAATTCTGGCGGAAAAGGAAAACATTGTGGGTGGAACCCAGGAAACCGAAGAGTGCTTTTTCAGAGGAAGGCTAACAGGCAAGCTAGAAGAGATATTGGATAGACAAAGATCGTACGATTTTCATTGCGGAAATCGTACTGATTCTTTCTACTACTAAGGAAAAAGGAGGAACAACTATGTCTATTACCGCAACGGTTAGAGTTGAACTTAAGTAAGTACTCATTACTGGCGGAGAAAGAAGATATTTGCATCACAAAAAATGGTAGACCGATTGCTAAAGTTGGTTTCACCGTATCAAGACAAAATTAAAACTCGTAGACGAGTTATTTTCCAGTGTACCTTCTTGACTTTAAATTTAGAAGAAGCTCATAGAGAGAGAATGAATCAGATATGAAGAATATTATTAGATACTGTATCGTGATAGATTTTTGCAGGAAGGGAGCCTTTGCAGAGGATGCCTCATCAAATTTTTTCGCTCTTTAGCAATGAGAGATATTTCTCAGCTTATATACTGCAAAAGTCAAAGCAACAGATATTTACTACTTAACAAGACGCTGCTACACATGAGTGACAAAGAAGCGAAGGACAAGTTGAATCGTTTATTGGAGTTTTAAAGTGGCAGATACTTTGTCTGAGGATATTTTTCAATGCCTTGATTTCTGAGGCAAAAAGATTTTTGAAGATGCGGTAATGATGGAGACGGCTCTTTCGAATAAAGGCAGATGGTATCGTGACCAGAAATACAAAAGACTATAAGAACTCTTCCGTTAAAAGTGTACACACCGAAAGAGTTTATAAAATATTGTGAGAAAAGCTCTTTACAAATGAACTTAGAAATAAAAAGAATACTTTAGTTCTATTTTAGGAGCCAAAAAGCTTCTATGCCTAAAGAATAGTAAGTGAAATAATGAGGACGTTTTGTATTGTAGACACAATAAAAATCTAAAACGGATAAATATGCAATAAAAATGCAAAATTTCATCACGTCACATTTCATACACAAGTTGAACATAAGTTTCTGCGATAGTAGGGCGTGTAAAGAGCAAACCCAATCACAGAAAAGAGGACAGTATGAAAAGAATAAAAATAAAATGAGTATATGAGCTGGCGGAATGGACGATGAGTATGTCCATCGTAGGATGTTCCAATGCAAAGACTACAACAGCGGCAGAACTACATTGCCCAGAGCACAGAGGCGGTGCAACGAACACCTCCACAAAAACAACGGCAAGTTATTCCGAGGAAGACTTTAAATCACTTCTTATTCCGACTCGGATACCAAGATTGAGTTGAGTAGCGGAAATGCCAAGATTACCGGCGAGGGCACGAGCTATACGGATGGCAATATTGTCATTACCAAGGCAGGAATCTATGTCTTTAGCGGAGAGTTCAACGGACAGATCATTACGGATGTGGGAGACGAAGACCTGGTACACATCGTTTTCAACAGCGTAAATATCACAATACGACTTCCTCCGTCATTAACGCAGCTACGGACGTAAGATTGTGCTGACCTTTAGTGGACGCACTACCAACACCATCACAGACGGCACAACATATAATTACGCAGAGGAGAGGATGAGCCGGATGCGACCCTCTTTGTAAAGCAGGATTTGACCATTAACGGAAACGGAACTTTGAATATCAGTTCTAACTATGCCACAGCCCTTAAGGCAAAAGGATAATCTCATTATCTTAGGCGGAAAGCTGAATATTGAATCTGTAGGAAAGGCCATCAGGAAACCGACTCGTTACCATTGAAAAATGCGGATATCACCATCAATGTAGAGGATGACGGTATCACCACAGACGGAGCCTGGTCATCAATAGCGGAACCATTAAGATGGAGAAGGTTGGAGAAGGTCTGGAGGCTGTTACCATTGATATTAACGGCGGAACCATTGACATCGTGGCGAGCGATGACGGTATCAATGCCCGTGGACTGATTGATGACAGCGCTACCGATGAGGAAAAGGAAGCCTACGGAGAAGAAAATCAGGCGGATACCTATTTCCGTATTACAGGCGGTACGGTAAATGTGACAGCAGGCGGAGACGTATCGACTCCAACGGTCAGGTCTATATCGAAGGCGGCTACTTTAAATGTTTCCGGACCTGCTTCCGGGCCGGATGTGGCTTTAGACTATAACGGAAAGGCAACCATTACCGGCGGAACCTTTATCAGCACCGGTGTGCAGGAAATGTTTGAATCCTTTTGACAGCAGTTCCACCCAGAACTTTATCAACGTGTTCTACTCTACTGCAGTAAGTGGCGGAACAGAGGTGAAGGTGACAGACAAGAGTGGAAATGTAGTACTTAACTACACACCGACCAACGATTTTACGGCAGTGATTCTTTCCTCTGACAAGCTTGTGACAGGAGAGAGCTATACGGTAAGTGCGGGCAGCAATAGCGAAGAAATCACGATTTCTGCAGGAGAGAATACCATAGGGTGAGCAAAGCAGCGGCATGGGCTTTGGCGGTGGAAACGGTACTCCTCCAAGCGGAGCTCCCGGGGAAAATGGCGGTACACCTAGCGGAAACGGCTCTATGGGACAGCCACCTGAGAAGCCGACAGATGCCAATGGAAATGAGTTAGCTATGCCGGAGCCACCCAGTGGACAGGGAAGCAATAGTGAGCAATTAATATCATTTCGGGAAGTTTTTGAAGAAATAGCTATCAGCAGATGGAAAACAGGGAAGGCTTAGGATCTTCCCTGTTTTTTATATGAAAAAGTATTTTATCCAAATGTCTCCCAATCATCTGAATTCCTACCTTTATCCCATCTAACTCTTTATCTAATTCCATCTAATTCATAATTAAAAACCTATAAAAACATATTCAATATTCATATAAAACATAATGCATTTATCATAAAAATTTAATCAGCAAAATCAGTGGTATATTTTAACATTTTTCTTTTAAGATAAGGGAGCGATTATATACATTTTATACAATAAATTGAAACATCAAAGGAGATGACATGAAAAAGCAAAACGATTACTGGCAAGTACTATGCTGTGCACATTAGCTTTACAAGGAGTGGTTTTTGCCGCAGGAAATGGAGAGACAGTTTCTACAGTTACTCTAGAGAGTACAGTGACCAATGGTAGTGTTCCGGAGGAGAAATAGAGGGAGCATCACAAGTGTGTATTTTTGGGAAATGATGTAAACCAGGATAGTAGCACTCTTCCTGCAGAAGGAGGAAAGCTAAAAATCGGCCTAATGCTGGACATCAACAATCGTCCTGATGGATATGAAAGCTTCAGGGTCAAGGCGGAATTTAAAACAAGTGAAGGAGTGACTTTCGAAAAACTTCTGCCTCTTGAAGAGGAAGATTTATCTTTAAAGAAGGGAAAGAGAAGTTTTTCTGTAAGTATTCCGGAAAATGAGGAAAACAGCGAAAGAACGATAACCCTCTACTTTAACTGTTGGGGAGATGAAGAAAAATTTCAAGACGCTCCGATTCTTACAATTACCCAAGAGGCCGGAACAAAAGAAGTCGTAAAAGGCGGAAATCACTAAAGCTTTAGTGCCAATAAAACGGAATTGGCTAAGGTGAGAAAATTTTACTGCATGTTAAGGAAAAACCTTACAGAGGACAATCTTTTCGGAAAGGTATATAGGGAAGAAAAGGAGAGTATCTTGAAGATGAAGGTTTAAGTGAAAGCTTAAAAGGCGGATGGAAGGCCTGGAAAACAATAGAACCAAAGCTTTGAGCCTTCCGGATGCAGAGGGAGGCATTCAGAGATATAAAGTTCAAGTAGGGACGACGGATGCCCCGGAGGATTTGTTTTCCGATGCATTGGAAATTTCTGTAGGGGGAGAAGAAAGCAAGAAAAAGGTACAATTTATGCCCCGCCTGGTTAGTCTTTCCGATGACGGTCGGAAAAATCACCGTATACTTTTTACGAGAAGATTTCTGTGGCAAAGGACATGGATTTTCTGAAGAAAAAGCATTTTCCTGAAAACAAAGGAAGAGGAGGGCTATGTCTCCCTTAGAGGCAGAGGATGCGCTGGGATTTGTAGATGAGCATACCTTGGAAATTCGTTTGCACGCTGCCAAGGACTTCAAAAATACCGCGAAGATTAAGGTGGAAGAGCGGAGTATTTTTAGATACCAATCGACAGGTGGAAAATAATCCCTTTGAGAGCTTCTTGCAGCAGTCCAGTGCCATCAGTGAAGTCAAGATTGAAGAAGGAACGGTTCTTTCCTCAGAGGGAGGACAGGTTCGTCTTCGAATTAGGGACTAGAATCTTTCAGGGAAAAGTTCCGATGAAAGTGCTTCCAACAAGGCTTTTTCAGTGGAAAAGAGAGGACAATATTTTTGAGCCCTGCAGACCTTAAAAATAGAGGCGGATACTGGGCTATCTGCAAAATGCAGAAAAAGCGGAGAAGGAAGGCTGAGTTGTCAGCTTTCTCTATTCCGAAAAATGAAAAGCAAAGAGATGAGAAGCTTTTACTTTACGTTTGTCTGCTGACGGTGGATTAAGCTTTAAAAATCGCTTTTTCCAAGGTGGCACTTCTAATGAGAAGCTGGTGGTAACTCAGCTTTATGAGGGACAGGAGGAAGGTATTCCGGCAATTTCCTTTGCATCCATTCAATCCTATGGAACTTCCGGAGGAGGAACGGAGGTGGTGGACAATACCCACACCGTCAGTCCCACAGGACAGGGCAGTAAGAAGACTCTCGTGCATCTTTACGGCATTAACCTGGATGAAAAGAAGAGTAAGATCAAAATTGTGGATGAAAATGACATTACCTGGTATCCGGTGAATGATGCGACATCTGATAGTTCCAGCAACTTCATTATGATTGCTTTTAACCATACCGGAATCACCGGAAATGGAAACAGTCAGGTGATGGAAGTCATTTGTCCCAATAATTTCAAAGGAGATAGAACTTTTACTTATTATATTGCCCCGGACGGAGTGCATTATGATATGCAACACAAGGTTACAGCTACAGTGTTGGACGACAAGACTCCGAACAAGCTGGAGCTTTCCGGAAAGAACATTCGTGCAGTGAAAGTAAGCTATGTGGATGTGGAAGGGAATATTTTGGAGGATCCGGAATATATACAGGGCTATAGCTTTGCCAAAGTAATGTCCTTTGGTATCGTTCCCCAAGGAGCTTTTCCGGCTATAAGGCAAAGTCTTATCGTTACGGCAGTATTCAGAATAAGAAAATGCAGTGGACGGAAGGAGATATTCGTATTTTAGATAACCTGAATATTAAAGATATGGCATGAAACTTCAGTTTGTCTATGAGAAGGACAACACAGGAAAAGAAGAAAAGCCTAATCCGTCTGAAAATACTGAAGCTGCTCACGAAAAAGCAAGAAAGCGAAGACTTCGAGACATTTCGGAAACATTTCCGGAAATGGAGCTATCGTTCCTCTTCTTATAGTAGCTCCGGTATGTCCACTACAACGAAAGTAGGAGCAGTGCTGGGAGAAAGTCGTGATACCACGCTTTCCGGAACTTGGCAAAGGGATGAAAAGGGCTGGTGGCTGTCTGCAACTGACGGAACTTATCCAAAATCTCGATGGGCGGAAGTAAACTACGAAGGAAGACCTCAGTGGTTCTACTTCGGAGAAGAGGGCTATATGGCTACCGACTGGGTTTTTGGTAAATGGAAAATGGTATTATCTCAAATCCATTGACAGGCGCTATGCATGAGGGCTGGCTCCTTTGGAAGAATCAGTGGTATTACTTAAGTAAGGGCACCGGAGAAATGAAAACCGGTTCTGCCAATATCAATGGGCAAGACTATCATTTTGATGAGAAGACCGGAGAACTGAAGTAAAAGCAGAGGCTACACATCAGGCGATGAGAGTCGTACAAAACGAGATATCGCACGCTTTATGAGAAATCCTCGTTATGAATAAATACCCGGAATACTTTTTAATCCAATACTTTGGAGAAAAGTATTTCGGGATATATTTAAAAAGACACTAAACTCTTCGCTCAAAGGACTTGACAATGCCGCGTACTGCCCCATAGCCCACTCCGGCTACCGGCCAAACAATCCAGCTGATGTCCCAGCGCCGGGTAATAAAAACTGTAGCCAAGATAGATAGCGAGTTACCAAGCACCAGTAAATTTGCCCGACGGTTTTCATTTTTTGTACTCATCCATCTTTTTCTCCCTTCTATAATCCCCTTGCTCTAAAAGCATGTTCAAGGCATCCCAAATAATATTCGTCTTAACAATCAGAAACACGCCAACGGCCACAAAAAGCAGAAGGAAAGGCACGGCAAGCGCGGTATGGAGATCATCTTCTCCGAAAATAATCATACTGATAAAGATGGGACTTGCCGCAATGATGCAAAGAAAAAAATACCTAAAAATCATCTGAGAAGTATACGTTCCCTGGTAACGGGATTTTTTCTCCTGCACCATACCGTTTACCCCGTAAGCGGTATTCAGAAGCTCTTTTTCCATATAATGGAATCGGTCTCCTTCAATGGAGTTTTTGATAAATAAGGCTACTCCTGCTCCTGCCAAAAGGAAGAGGAAGAGCACACCGATACCTACGGCTTTTTCCTCTGAGAGAGAGAAGAGAACCTTTCCTGAAGCGTGCTAAAAGCAATCAATAGGGCTGGGGAAAGGATACAAAGCAATACGCCCAGAGCAATCTGGGGAAGCTGCTTGATTCTTGTGTTCCAGAAAAGCATTGGCCTCCTCCATGGAAACAGGAACTTCTTTAAAGGAAGATTCCGTATCAATCTTTGGGGCTTCTTCCGGGATGTCCAGCTCTATCTCATCCTTTAAGAGATAATCCGTGCTGACGGAAAAACCTCGGATAACTTCAAAATCTTATTCATATCCGGAATGGACTGGGCGCCTCCCATTTTGGAAATGGACTGTCTGCTGACCTCCAGCTTCTCTGCCAGGTCCTCCTGAGACCAGCCATTTTTCTTTCGTAATTCAATAATCTTGTCTGCAGTATCATACTTACTCCTTCTCTTTTTAGGAAAATGTCTTTGATCGCTACGATTTTTACGTCTCCCATACTATCGAAAAATCCGGTTGCAGGAAGAGCAGGCTTGTCAATTTGACAACCGATGGTTGCAAAGCCTTGATTTTCCGTGGAAAAATAATATTTCGAAGAAAAGTCTCAGAATGGAGAAGTGCGATGAGTGAATTGAAACAAACAGTTTCGGGAAAAACGAGAACTGATATGTTCTTGTCGGGGGATTATTATATCCCGAACTTGACTGTAGTGAAGAAGAAAGATAGAGTACAGTCTTTGAACTCCCTGCTTGCATGTGTTTGTAATTCACTTGATTTATCAAGAAGAGTATAGTACTGATTGTATTACAAACACATGCAGATTTCAATGGAGGTGTGACCATGGCAAATGGATTACTTCAGCTTCGCATAGACGATAACCTTCGGAAGGAAGCTTCCGATGTATATTCTCAGCTCGGCCTTGACCTGCCCACAGCAATCCGGATGTTCCTGACTCGCTCGGTGCAGGTGCGGGCATCCCATTCAGCACGATCCCGCCGGAAGAGAACTATAAGGGCGACGGCGCTGTCGTTGCCATGAAGCGCATGAGCAGTGATGCGGAGAATGCCGGTGTAGCTGACATGACACTGGATGAAATCAATGCGAGATCGAAGCCGTAAGGAATGGGAAGTAACGTATGAAGCTATATGCAGTGATAGATACCAATGTGCTAGTTTCCGCCCTTCTTCGATGGGATTCCGTGCCCGGAGCGGTTCTGGAGCAGGCTCTTGTGGGAAGCATTGTTCCTCTCCTCAGCGATGAAATCATGACTGAATACGAAGAAGTGCTCGGCGGAAGAAATTCCTTTAAGGAAGAGGATATCCAAGCCGTGACAGATGGGATTCGGATGCGTGGTGTGTTCCTGACCCGGAGAAGCTGGAGGAAAACCTGCCCTGACCCGAAAGACGTAATCTTTTATGCGGTCACTATGGAAGCCAGAAAAGACAGTGACGCTTATCTGGTAACCGGAACATCAAACATTTCCCCTGAAGCCCTAGTGGTGATGCGAGGGAAATGCTAACGATTCTGGAGAACGGCGGAAAGTCACCCCTGGAGGAAGCAAATAGCGATGAATGATGCGCTCATCAAAAGTTTTGCAGACGCTGTCTGCAAAATTGAGAGAGGATCGTAATTTTTCTAAATTTTTCATTCTCTGAATCTTTTTATTCTCTGAATCTCTATATTTCCAAAAACCGATTCAATACTGAGTGCGCAAGGCGATTTCGGGAACCAATACTGAAGGAACGATATCATGTTCCCTCACATTTGCCAAAGAATCTCCGGTGTAGAGCAGACTAGCCCCATTGAATATCCCGCATCTTTGCCACGGTCTGCCAGGGCTGAACATCCATTTCACAACGGTACAACCTTCCGACTTTCTATTCCACCTTTTCTTTGGTTTCCCGGAAAATCCGTCGGTACCAGGTAGTTACCTCTTCAGGGCAAATGATGGAGCGCAGAACCTCTTTCGATAGCCTTTCTTGGGCTTCCTCATGTCCACGAAGCGGGAGGGCGGAAGGTAATGGTAGGAAGTGCCTTCGTCCCGCAGCCTGTTTTCGGAACCAGAAAAACGCCTCCTCCTTATGAACCAATACACCAGCAGGAACCACTACTGATGACTTTTCTCACTCCATGGGCAATGAGCCAATCCAGAATTCAGTGGCAGGGGCGGCACTTACAGGAGCCCTGTACCAAGAGGAAGGATTCCATTTTCCTCCAATAAAAATGGATATTGCATGGTGGCGGAGAGAAAAATGGGTCAGTACTTTCCGCCATGCTGTAAGGCATATTTTTCTATCGTGTCCTGTAAAAAGGCAAAACGGCTCCTCCGAAAATGCACATCCAGTGCTTTCGTGACCAGGCCTCTAAACGGCACTGGGGTCGGAATCAAATTCCAAGATGGGGATTTCGTGTTTTTGAATACTCATTTTTGTTCTCCATTTTTCTTTTAAAAAGGGTTTTATGGTAAAATAGTAGCAATATTTTTATAAAGTCCTAGTATACAGGGGAAAAATAAGAATTCGCAAGAAGGAAAAATGCTAAGAAATTTAAATATTTAAATGTAAAGATATGAGTCTTTGATAGAAAAATACTTATCCGACTATACACGACTTTATTATCAGTCCTGAGATATTGCTTTGTGCTATAGAAGGGAAAACCAGGGATGAAAAGCTGCAGAGTAGAGGAGTAAGATAAATGAAAGTGTCACACTGGATGCATTTAAAAACTGATATTTGATAAAGCGGAAATGTCTTAAAGTCGGGGCAAGGCGATCGGCAGTCTGTCTCATGGATATGCCTGATGATTGGGATATGGAATTTCAGATCGATCGGCATAGAGCAATCTACGACAGAGCTATTGCATTTGCCAAGGAGTATCCGGATACCCCTTTGGTGCTACGGAAACCATGACTGTAAGCTATCCCTGGGGACGACTGAAAGTGGCTATTCTCCTTATGCGGAGCGGACGGTTATGGAAAAAGCTGGAAGAACTGGAAAACAGCCTGAAAAATTCCTCTCAAATCAATATTATGCATAGGATAGGTCGAGTTTTGTTCTCCCATGCAGGCCTTAGCACGGAATTTGTAAAAGTCTTAAACCGAAACTCTTGGATGCGGATATAGATGAAGTCCTTCGTTCGGTAAATACTGCTTCAGGATAAGCTTTTGAATGATGAATCGCCCTTTGGCTAAGAGCATTGGATGTACGGAGAAAGGCATTCCGAGGGGAAAAAGTACAAGCAGGTTGTGGGGCATACTCCGGTGGATCATGGAGCAGGGAGGGAATGATCTTACAGATGTTTTCTCCACGGATAGGGAAGGGTACGCAGATTGGGGAATCTGCCATGGTGGTGATAGATTCTGAGACAGGGGAGTATGAGGTGGTAGAGGTTTAAGAAAAGGACTTTCAAAGATTAAATGCTCAGCAATATAGGCCTGAAATCGGGCACGTTTGGCTAACTTTCACCACGCAGGGTTACTAAGCGAAAACTTCAGTCTTTCTCGTTTTTCGTGCACCCGCGGGCTCAGATTGCCCCTCTTCTTACGCCTATATTACTGAAAAACTATTTAATATTGATTTTTCACAGCCCTTTTCTTATCCTATGGGAGTAATTTGCTGGGAGTAAATGAGGCAAGGAAAAGACTAAAGTTAATAAAGAAATATAATATATGTGTACGAATTTTGGAGTTTATCTTTTAGAAAATAAACTTAGTAGTAACTACATGAGTATGTTATGTTCGGGTGTGAAATGATGACAATGAAAAAGCATCTTTGAATTTCAGTATTATTTAAAAGGGTGCTTTTATCTATTAGAAATGCTGGCATTATCCGCTAGAACGTTGGGAACACATGTATAGCTTCTAGGAGGAGACAAAAAGTCAAAAGAAGTGTTTTAGACTCGGGAGAGTTGTTCTGTACCCAGGAGGAATTGCTTGTGAGCACATAATGCGAAGAGTACGATGGTGAGAAGTCTAGTAGTTCATGCTTAAGCAGAATGATTTTGATACAGATACTATGTGAAAACATGCATAAAGAATATATGTCATGGAGATGGGGCTTGTGGGATATTGTAGGGATGTTAGAGAACTTGATATTCCCGGCTCTAGTAATTCAATAGATGCTTCTGCATACGGATTTCCGTGTAATTCGTTTTCTCATGTGGGAGACATCAGGGGCTGGAAAACGATAAATTTGAGCAACTTTATACATATGGGGTTGAAGTACTAAAACTATTATCAACCTAAGTGGTTTCTCGCCGAAATGCTAACAGGTATGCGATCAGCAGGGGATGGTAGTCATTTTCAAATAATATTAAATGACTAGCTGAAGCTGGTTAGTAAGTTAGTCAACAAAATATGTATAAATTTGAGGAAACATGGAGTACCACAAACACGTCATAGGATTATTATTGTTGGATTCGTAATGATTTGGATGCTAAAGGAATCGAGTTCAATGCCGTCACCAGAATTATATAGACATTGTGATATTACTCGGAACTGCATTATCGAATATCTCCTGATGATGCTCCAAATAATGAAATTCGTAAATTACAGGATACTGTTAAACTGCGCCTTTTCTGACATTAAACCGGGACAAAATATATGGCAGGCAGAAAATATACCTCAGAGTTAATGATTAAGACAAGAACAAAAATCAGCCAAATTTATAGAAACTGATCCGAATAAGTCATCTTATACCGTAACAGCCGCAGGTGGCGGTGAACCTATATGCATCATTGGTGAGGAACAGAGAGAACTTACTAATAGAGAACGTGCTAGGACACAGACGTTTCCAGATGATTTTGAATTTATTGAAAATATTCTTCAGTTAGGAAAACAGATTGAATGCATGCGCCCAAAAAGGAGCCGTGTAGATATTTAGTGTTATTTGAATACTTTTGCCGGAATAGATTATCCGTCCAGAACCAAGTTTCGTAATTTTATGACTAGAGGAGATGACTACGATTATTGGTGGGTGACGCGACCTAAAAAGAAAAACTTGATAGTGTACCGGAAGTTCTGCCACCTTTGCTGATATTTCTTTGAATCAAGAATGGTCTGGGCAACGTGGTACGCAAATGGCATATGAGGATGCACTTGAAAAAGCAGGTCTAAAATGTGTTGGAGCTCGCCGTGACCAATCTGGTTCTGGCGGTAGAACCGGTGGCGTGGCTCGTTTCATTGGGATTGATTTTCAATCATGCCAGACGGGAAAATATTAATAACATTGGCAGAGAAGCCATCGAATGGAGATTCTCCCGTAGATGTGAAAAACAGCAGTACTGAAATATCAGCCCATCTTTCTTTTCGATAGAAGAGGCGTTCGCAAGTGAACGCTTTAAAATTCGTCCTTCCGCTTTTTACATAAGACTCATCAGATGATAGATTAGAACGCTATTTGGACACAGGATGAAATAGCTAAGATAATTGCAGTGGATGCAGAGAATGAGTAGAATCAGTTTATGAGATGGTTGTTCACAGATCTTTCGATTTCGTGAGGTAGAGGATAAACGCTAGATTCCAATTTTCATGAACTATATAAGCTCAGTCGTGGGGAGGTTAACTCGATCACCCTTTCAGCTATTTACAGGATATGTACAATAAATGATAAATTGATTGAGTATATTCAGTTGGCAAAACGAAATGAGGATAGAAAATTTAGTTATTTTAGAAGAAAAATAGGCCAGTGATGCTATCTTATCATCCTCTGCTTTTATAGATAGACCAACAGATCATGAAATTTTTCCAAAGAAAATATGGACTTGACCCGAAACATCGTAAAGACATTAGAAATTTAGAAAAGACTCAGACTGTAACTGCTCGTATAATTGCTGAACAGAAAATTAGAACTGCTTATATCAAAAACATCACTTAGGAAGCCCATTACTGGAATAACGCCAGGACTAATTTCAGAAATAATCTGAGGAAACAGGGTATTTCATAGATTTTAGTTGAAGAGATCTTAAATAAAGTATATCCTCATGGTGCTGTGGGGCTTATCATCATATTTTTGAAATGGCATTAGGGACGTGAAGAATGCACAGAATTTGAAGTAGCACAACAGAACTATTTAAAGATGTATTTGGCTACAATGCAGCATCTTGGACAAACAGGAAGTAAATCTGCCCCTGATATTTTGTTACTTTCTGATTCTGAAGGCTACCAAGGGATAGTAGATAATAAAGCATATAGTAAGTATAGCATTAGTGGAGACCACCATACACGTATGGTATAAACTCATCTGAAAACGCATTCTGTCTTATAGTTCTAGTTCACTTCCTATTGGCTTGCGTATATTGCAGGTGGTTTTGGAAAGTCTATTGATAAACAGACAGGATGAAGTGAAGAAACGGTATATGGTCTGGCATACTGTATCTAATTTTTATCAAGATGATTGAAAACCATCAAAATGGAGTGATGCAAGTACAGAAATATAGAGACGTATATTTTTAGCCTTGACCGTCAAGTGGCGTTAAAAAGATGTATGAGAATAGTTTTACTAATGATGTATATGGACTAGAGCTTGAAAAATACAAAAGTTGCTGACCTTTCTGGTTTATACACTGATATTAACTTTGGACATGGTTCCTGATTTCATGGAGACTTAATTTGTAGGAGCATTAGAGCATACAAAATCAGACCAAGTTTAGTAGTGAAATGAACAAATGTCTACTGTTTTAAAACAGTATTATAGGTGTCACCCATTGACGAATAACCGTAAAGGTCAATATGCAGTTGACTTTAGTCATCCGTATAGAATGGTATTTGGAAAACATGGTAATAAGATACAGGTAGCTCATATTATGGAGATAGTGGATTACCATTAGAAAAGTAAATGGAATAGGGAGCACTCATGGTGAGAAGTCGGCATTATTGCAACACCACCTGAGCGACAATTATGAACAGCTCAATGACAGAGGAATAGTCAGAAAGAGTTTGCTGTAAGAATGGATATGTCTGAAAAGCATATCAGTAAGCTTTATAAATGGGGAGGTACAGTTGACCCGGAGGTAGCTGTTAGATTGGAGATGGTGCTTGGAGTACCTGCAAAGTTTTGGAATAATTTAGAGGCATATACAGAAAAATTAATGAGCCCGAAGCTTAAAAGTATGCTTGCAGTGCGAATTGCACTGGTTTTTGCCGCATTTACAAGGCGCTCATTTTTTACAAGGAGCCTTTACGGACGGAAAGAAAGATTGTTGTAGGATTAACTACGAGGAAAAGACGGGTATGTTTTGTCTAGTCTATTTCATGAATTAGCACATATCATATTAGGACATGTAGGTCAAAATGAATGGAAACATCAGAGGATGATGAAAAGTCGCCAATTCTTAAACAGAGACACATTAATTCCGAACAAAGAATTTGATGAATTTGTTGACCATAAGAGCTTTTCCGTATCAAGCATACGAGTTTGCAAGACAGCAAGGAATTGCACCCGGGATTGTAGTTTGGAAGATTATGAAAACGAAGGGTTCATTAAGCATAGTATACTGAATGAATTAAATGATCATTATAAAGTCGTTGATAGTTTTTAAGAGAAGGCTATAAAATCTTTCCTCGGATTATACTCTTAATAAAATACTATTGTCGGGTATTGTGAGAAGAAAAATAGGTATGAGGAGGGAAATATGACAACGACAAAAACTCTGGAATCGAAATTTCAGCTTTGCGATTCTTTTGCGTCTACGATGGACTATCGGGGAATTGCGGAGGTTTTGCGTTGCATTCCTGGTTTTCGATGAAACTGGGAGCACTTTGGCATCCGCTCTGATTCTCGCAATACAGCTTCTTCCTTCCTGTTTATCCCCTATCGTCATTGCGCCTATTATAATCGACTCGAGAAAGACTTTTCTGGTCATGGAGATGTTGCCAAAATCTTTTGATTTTTGGCATGGGACCATGGCTAATTGTTTTTGACCTTTTCCTACATTGGGTATCTCGCGCTGTCTTTTGGCTTCGCCTGTCTTGATCGGAGACGAGCTGGTCACCAGTATTTATCCGGAGCTATCCCGAAAGGCGCGAGCAAGGGTTACGCGTATCTTCCATGCTTTATCCGGTTTTTAACGGTGATTATGACCGCTCGCGCGCGGTGCCTTTGGACGTTCGGTGGCATGGATTCGATTACGCAGGCGGACTATCGCTTCCGCTGCCATCACGGAGAGTTTTATTCGTCTGGATGAAACAGAAACGTCATGATTCTGAGACCTATTCTCTTCAGGCACAATTGGACATACGGGAGGCGGTACAGTATTTAAAGAAAGAACGCGCCTTTTTGCTTTTATGAATATATGGCGAGCAAATGGCGTGTTGACACCGGATTTTTCCCTTCTCATCGCTTTTCCGTACTTTTCCGTCACGGCGGCAATGACTGCCATTTTCCGTGGAGTTTATAGGAATACCCATCGGCAGTGCATTACAATACGAATTAAAAATTCGGATAAGAAGTAGTTCGGTTTTCGTGTGTGTCTATCAACATATTCTGCGATGGATATGTGTTTGCCTGGCTTCCTTTATCTCTTTGATGCTTTTTAAACAGAGGAATTTGGCTGGAGTAACAGCTGCCAGCATGAAAGCAAATGGTCCAAAGGTATATTCCGAGACGTAGGTCTCGTGTCAATGCTTTCCAGGGGTTCTGCTACAGCCGGTTGCGGTGTGCTTTTCTTTAATGATGGGCTTCTCGGAGAGATTCTGGATTATCGATGTGGTATCACGATTGGTGGAGTCACTGCTGCCATCCGGTTTCCGATTTTCAGCTCGGCAAAAGAGGTTCGCAGGCCCTCTGAGCCGGACATCAGTGAGGGACTGGAAATCAGGGTCGTTTTAAATTCCACCCAAAGCTATTTCCCAGTACAGGCTACAAATCAGGCTATCAAGCTGCTATTCTTGAAGAACTTTAGGGAAAGAATCTGATATATTGTCGCGGTTCTTTTGTATGGAAAACTAACTCTTTGAGTCCGTTCAATTGACAACAAGCAATTATATTGAAAGAAATATAGAAGCTTTCCAAGAGAGGGGAAAGAAATGTTTGTTAGCAAAGCAAAAAGGCAGTTCAAAGATACGGCACACTCGTGGTGTCGGCGAAAAACAAATTGACCGAAGACCACCAGCTGTTTTGTATACCGTGGAAGAAGGAGAAAAGGGATATCGCAGTTGTAGAGTATTGTTCGCTATAGGCCGGTATTATCGAAAGGAGAAGACAAAAGATAAAGCAATTCTATGAAGAGAATAAGATGCTTCTGCAACATGACAGTAAAGAAACTATGTACAGATGCCGCTAAGTCATTGAAGATTTTGTGAATGGAAAAGGAAGATCGTATTTTTCTGTATCATAAGAATGTATTTCCGTCGATTTATGGAGGAAAAGGAAGAAGTACCGCTACCATAGAGCAGCCTGTAGACAAAGGGGATAGTATTTATGGCTACTTTAAAGTACATTGTTATACATGATCAGTGATTTTTCATGCATGATATGAAGCTCTCTGTCCTGAGGAGAAAACACTCACCCAAAGAGAGGCAAAAGATCGTAACCATGCTCGGATGATGAGAAGAAGGAGAGGCGAAGCAGTATCGAGGCGAGTGTATAATCTTCTGGAGCAGTTGGAAAATTATCGTAAGATGAAAGGAGAGAAGATTAAGTAGTAGCTCGCAAGCCTGGTACAATAAGAGGTAAAATCATGGTTTAACTATAGAGAAACCAGAGAAATACTAGGAATTTAGAGAAAGAGGATAGCCCTTTGTTTTTCCCAAAAATGAAGGAAGCTGTCCTTTTGCTCTTCTCAGCTTCATTTTCAGTCTCCTATACTCCAGCCATGAAAGGAATTAAGCAAGTGCTTTCCAACTTTCATTTAGGAAAACTGCAGGTAGACAAGGAGGAATCAAGCGAAAAGAGGATTGCCTTTAATACCGGCTTATAAAACCAAATATACAGTTATTGGAATTTGTAAAGGAATTGAAGAACATGGAATGGATTGCCTGATCGTAAATGACGGCTCGAGAGGAGTATTTGTCTCTTCCATAAGATAGAAACGGTAAACGGAGGCCAGAGTGCTGTCCTTTCCCGGAAAACAGAGGAAAGGGTGCCGCTTTTAAAGGCAGGGCTGGAGTATCTGCAGAAGGAAAAATGCAGGACCGTAAGGGATTTTCACCTTATCACCTTGGACGATGATGGACAGCATCGTTGAAAGGACGCCCTCAATCTACTTTCTGTAGTGGCAGGAGAAAAAGATACCTGATTCTTGGCAGAGAACCCAGTCCAAGGATTCCCTCTTCGTTCCAGAATCGAAACGGCATTACCAAGGAGGTGTTCAACTAAAGCACTGGGGTAGAGTGAAAGGATACCCAGCAGGATGAGAGCATTTTCCGAAAAGATGATTCCTGGAAAATGCTGGATGATTCCGGGGGAACGTTATGAGTACGAAATGAATGTGCTTTTGTATGTAAAAGGAAGGAGTGCCTATGGAAGAAGTGCCTATTGAAACGGTATATATCAACTGACAATGCGGAGCCATTTTGATACGGTGAAGGATTCCTATCGGATCTACAAGCAGATTTTTGAAGTTCTCTGCCAGCTCTCATTATCCTTCCTGGCGATTTTCTTACTCTACAGTTTCTTCTTCCTGATTACAGGAGGGAGTGTTTGTACTGAATTTTCCTGCAAGAGTGACTTCCCTACATCTAAATTTCTTCTCAATACAAGATATGGTGTTCATCCGGAGAGGAAGAGAAAGCAGAAGATATTGAAGAACCCAATAAGAGAGATAGAAAACGTAAAGCACAGAAGGAAACGTAAGTGAATCTATCCGCACTATGAAGATATAAGAAGGAAGAGTAATTTTTCCTACCTTGGACTGGCGGCATTTATCTTCTTGATCTAACAGCTTTGATCCCTATCGGGAATCGTAGTAGTGTAGAATGAATCCCCTATCTGGCAAGAAGATTTTAACGGAAGGCTTGTTGTTCTGCCTGTCCTACTGTCGCAAAAGAAATGGATTTTTCGAAAAGAATAGCAAAAGAAAGTAGCGGGTGAAGGAGAAAGAGCTTAGGAAAGTCCCATGGATTAACAAAGACAGAAGCTTCAGGCATTTTTCCGGAAAAAGGATGAAGAGTTAGTGGTTTTGAAGAAGCCTTAAAGAGAAAAACAGCCGGATGATACAGGCACAGTATAAGGAAAGGATAGAAACTATGAGAAAGTTTAACGGAAAAAGCAGGAATTATATGCGTGTGGAGATTGGTTTATTTACCTACTATGCCCTCTTGGATACCTTTTTCGTAATCTCACCCCATGCAGACGGTAGTCGGGACAGAACTTAGATTCCAACGGGCTGTCTATAAATGAAGAGGAGAGCACCGAGGTGAAAATGCTATGCAGCTAATGCAGGGTGGCGGAAATGAGATCGATGACAGGGCTTGCGCTCCGAAATGGCTACATCGGTGACATTCTCATAAGTACCGGGATCTGAGGAGGACAGAGTACGACCCGTGGTGAGAAACAAAATCTGAGCACAGCTCAAATTCGGCTTACTCGGCAATTCGACAGATCCGGGACAACTACCTGGCAGTACCGGACGACAGAGCATCGATCCGAAACGAAACCACTACGAAATCCTCCGGGATAGTCTGGTAGTACAAGCAGACATAGTTCCGGAACGGTAATCGGCACGTACTCGACAGCAAGAGCAAAATTACCGCACTCAGTATAGAGCCGACGATAGTAATATTTATGGGCAGATGTGGAGGTAAATAGACGGAACAAGTATTCTTCCGCATTTGCAACAATACCTATGGAAGAAACATTACCGATACTACTTCCGATATGGCGGAGGAAAACAATCGCGGTTTTAGCGATTAACGGAGATTACTACGGGCAAGACAGAGCGGGTACGTTATCCGAAACGGTGTAGTATACAGAAATCAGGAAGTAACGGGAAGATATGGTGATTTCTATGATGGAAGCTTTTCTTCATTTCCGAATCCGACACCACTACAGACTTCTGATGCAGAAAGCAGGCTTGGCAGGTTCTTCCTTCTGAGCCGGTTTTGGTAGAGAACGGAGAGGTAGCTGTTACGGAAAAATGATGAGGTAGGTATGGCGATGGCCAGCAACCCAAGAACAGCCATCGGCACTGTAGCAAAGAATCATTATCTCTTTGTGTATCCGACGGAAGAACTTCTGAAAGTGCGGGATTAAGCTCACGAGTTGGCAAACTTTATGAAGTCCTTAGGGGCGACAAATGTCTATAACCTGATGGGGAGCGATCCTCCACCATGGTAAAGTTCCAGGGAGAGGTGTAAATAACCCACTCACCAATGGAAACAAAATTTCCGAGCGAGCAGTCAGCGATATTTTGTATATCGGAAAGAATTACACACTAATAATAAAGGAGACATGGAAAAGAATCATGGTTTATTATCATTCTTTCTAGTGCGAAAGGACAATGCAGAAGAAAGGATGGAGAAAATGGAGAAGCTTTATGAGAGGGCAACTGTCCTGGAAGTCTCTTCTCCCATTGGCTTGACAACGATCTTGTCTTTTGCTTTTGCGCAGATTTACGGACTTTTTCCCACGGCGTGTACTCAGCTTTCATGAGTCGCCTTTTACTCTCATTAACCCTCATTTTCCTCCAAAAGTTTATCAATCCCATGCACAGGCAATCGCTGGAATCTGTCATGGAAAAATGGGATGAGGAAGGAAAGAAGTCTATTTCTTCACCTCTTTGGCATTCTTCCTTTGGAAGAGCGGCGGCGGTACTACGGTAGGCTCCATCTATAAAGGGGTATTGGACATATACGAACCAGCGGCACTTTTGAATGGATTTACTTGGTAGTGGGAATTTTGGCATTAGTATCCGGAGGAATCGTCTTTATTGGCAAAGAAAGCATAAGCTTTAAGGAAAATGGAAAAGGGCTTGTCGTGTAAGATCAGTCGCGTTGGCATGTGGTTTAAGACTATATAATGGAGTAGTATTTATAAGCTCATGCAACAAAACTGATAATTTATAAAATAATCCACTCTCTCTCCTGTGGTTCTTCATGTATACTCTTCTTCTCGTTACAGCTAAAGAGTGGCTTAAGGAGGAAAATGGAGAAAAAGCTTAAAGTTCAAAGTGTTGTTTCGGGAACAGTGTGTACTTAACGCTGCCTGCGTGAAATAAGGCACTGGGCAAGGTGGAGAGAAAGTAAAGCGGTACTGAGCAAGTACGGAATCTGTTGCCGCTACGAGAAGAGCACAGGAGAAGGCAACAGAAAAGGCAGAGGTTTGCAAAAGAAGCGTAGAGGAACGGTAAACAATACCGTTGACTTATCCAGCATGAAAAGGAAAGAAGGCTCGTCTTGATTCTGCAGCCGCAAAAGCAGTGAGTATCAGACTGTTGAGGACGGAAGCATGATGCCGGAAAACGCTAAGGCGGAAATGGCTCACAGACGTGACTGGGGCAATCAGATGCTTTTATGTGGAATGGGATGCACGATAGCCCGCCGATAGAGTGGTTGAGCTGACTACAGGTAAAGAGGAGAAGGAAAACTGTAAGCCCTGAATTAAAGGGAGGATGGAGAAGTGAACTTCCCTGAGGATGTGGAAGAAGTATCTGGAGCTTCCCAAGAACCTCTTCCCCTCAAATGACCCAGTGAAGGTCAAGGCCGCAGAAGCAACTGAAGGAAAGACCACAGATTTGTAGAAAGGCAAGAACTATTCATGACTGTTATTGCCAATATGAATCGGAGATGAGCGTGAAGGGCTGTGGTGAGGCGACGTTTGTGCTCTCTAGACACCACCCATGTCCGGAAAATGGTACCGATATCAACTCCATGTTTGTAAGCCTTGCTCAGCATCCGGAATTCCTCGCCAGAGAGCATTTCGGAATCCGTATCAATGCAGGATATCACTCAAGAATCAGCACTGCTAAGCAGAATTTTATTTAAGCGGAACTGGTTGGGTTTTCAAGATCCTGCCGATGTGTTAGGCTGTTTTAAAGAATAATTGACAAAAGTAGATCAGGCAGAAACCAAGGAGAAGCAGAATACTACTTTGTAACTGTGATGCAGACGAATGATTTTGTCCGATGGAAGAGACCCTACTTTTGAACCCCTGTACAGGATGGAGAGTAAATGATTTCGGCTATCCTTACGCAGAGGTTGACGGAGTAGCTTGATAACTACTACTCGGATCAATTCGTTTATACCACAGCTTTGCGAAAGAAGGCACACGGTAAAGAAGAGGGTATGAACGATATGCATGGCACGAAAGAGCTGTTACTGAATCAGAATGCTTCTACTGAAAAGCTTCTCACCGAAACACTTCTATTGAAACTCGCTACTAAATAGTATCAAAATATATAAAAAGCATTTCCATTTTCTTTTCTGTATAGAGGTTTTGGAGATGCTCTAGAAAAGTTTGAAGAGATGCCTTTTTTCAGAAAGTGAATACCAATAGAGTAAAAGATTTTTCAGCTGATAAAGAAATAGAGAATCAATACCCCTTCGTGAACATTCGCAGGTCTCCGCTACGATAGAGTGCTATCTGGTAGTCAGAATTCCAAAGGGGACGACAAATGAATACAGCGCTTTTCTGCAAAAGCGAAGGATATTTTATGGTAAATGTAGGCATAGTGATTGTACTGCCGCTGTTTTCTTTTCTTTCAGGTGCCCAGTCATAGTGGCGGTTTCTTCGATTTTCGGTCTGGCCATTGTGCTGCATCATTTTCTGCCCTTCCGTGGCGACTTTTAGTGATGGCTTTAAACATTATCCTTGCTGATCTATGTCCTATGTGAGTCACGCATTTGCTCTATGAAAACAGCCTATGGCACCATCATGCCGGCTGGCGGTGTTGCTTTTTATTTGAAAAAGCTTTTTCCCAATAATCAATTTAACAGGGGATGTAGATGTGGTAGCTTATATTTTCTTTTGTCGTATTGACCTTTCATTCTTTAACCGAAATACTTGCTCAGGACTGGAGTGGAAAAATAAGATGATGCAGTAGTATCTCCACATGGATGTGGGTCAGCTCATGGGACTTGCGGGGCTTTGCATTTCTCCTCATCCATCTTGCCTTTGATGCAAAAAGTGTGACCTTATCTGGTGTTGGGCACCCACTTAATGGCATCCTTGGACCATTTATCTTTGGACAGACCATTAAAAGAGAGTTTGCGCGATTACCAGCGAGGAAAAGGCGGCTATTCTTACAGAATATTTTGAATCGCATCCATAGCGGCATGAGTATCTATGACATTATGGGCTCTACAGTCATGAGATGAAGAAGGAAATTGTGGCGGTGGTGGATCCAGGAGTATCAGAAGTTGATGGCCTTTTGGAGAAGGAAGATCCGTAGCATTTATTACTGTTTATAATGTGGCGGAGATTCACTATCGCCGAAGAATGGTAGGAAAAATAGTAGAGTTGATGAGTTGTAGGACAGAGAATTTTAGGACATTTCATGGCATTTCTAAACGCTTATTGACACGGAAATATAAAAGACTCATATGATTTAAAATCAAAATGCGGCACAATCCATATATATGCCGCATTTTTGTTTAAAAAGATATGTATATGGATAATAGATGTAGAGGTAAGGAGATGAAAGAATACTCAAAAGTCCAATGAGCAATTGATCTATTCAAGAACTAAAAGACAAGGCTTGTCATATTACAAAAATCAACCAGTTGGTTAAACAGGGATTCTCATAAAACCAAATAAGAAATATTATGAAAAATACGAAATTTTGATGGAGAAGAGTCTGACTTCTATTATGCTTATGTATGTACCAAATGGCGTCATTTGTCTTCTGAGTGCCGCTGTTTCATTATAACCTGTCTACTTATCGTCCGGATGCCATAGATATAGCAATTCCAAGAAAAGCTAAGGTATCTGACTCTTCCGGAATGGCCGGAATTAAAAATATACTATTTTACAGATGAACGTTTTTTTCTGTAGGTGCAGAAATCATAGAAGTTGGTAAAAATAAGTTTCGTATTTATGATATAGAGAAAACGGTTGTGGATATCGTGTTTTATAGAGAGAAAATGGGTGTTGAGGAAACAAAGAAAGTTCTTAGCAATTATCTTCATAGAAAAGATCGTAATTTGAATAAGCTGATTAGATATGCAGAAATGCTAAGTGTAAGGATATTATAAACAAGTATCTGAGGTGCTGGTATGATAAGTGCAATATCTATAAAAGACAGGTTGAAGAAGCAGGCTATTGAAGAAAAGAAGACTATGCAGGACAAAATTATAATGTATGGCCTGGAAAGAACCATTTATAGATTGAGTATTTCAGAGTATGCGGAGCGATTTACTTTAAAGGGCGGAATTTTCTTATATGCATTATTCAATGGAGACTATACTCGTGCTACTACTGATATTGACCTTTTGGCACAATGCATTTCAAATGATATAGAAGAGATGAAAAAGGTATTTAAAGAAATCTTTTCTATAAAGTGTGATGATGCACTATGTTTTGATTTGAATACATTAGATGTAATCTACATCACTGAGTTTAAGGAGTATCATGGAGTCAAGGTTTCTATTCTAGGATATCTTGATAAAACTAAAAGTGCCCATATCCATAGATATCGGTTTCGGAGATATAGTCTATCCCGAAAAGAATGAAAATGGATTTTCCTGTACTGTTGGATATGGATATTCCTAAAGTGTATGCTTATTCCCATTAATTCTGTAGTAGCAGAAAAATTTGAGGCATTTGTTTTCTCGGCTTGCTAATAGTAGATATAAGGACTTTTATGATATATATGTTTTGTCTGACAGATATAATTTTGACGGAAAAGAACTTATGAATGCGATAAAAAGAGACTTTTAATCACCGTGGTACTTCGTTTGATGATATTGTTGCTTTTGAGGATGGATTCGCAGATGATGAAACAAGGCTGATGAGATGGAATTCATTTCTGAAAAGAAAAAGCCTTGAGTAAAACTTGAGTTTTTGAAGAAACAGTACAATTATTAAAAATACTACTGTTTCCATTGTGGATGCTATAGAATGAGTTATTTGAGCGAACTTGGAGTCACGAGAAAAAGATGTGGAGGTAATTGTGCCAAAAGTGACATCTTTTACACTAATTTTACCTTTATTTCCTCTAATATTTCAAAAATCAATGTAGTATGGAGAAAACGCAGAAAACCTTGCAAAACAGGGCAATCCACGGCATTTTTAGGGAGGAAAACACTATGTTAAAAATCTGTTTTCGTCTGCCATGGCAACATTTGCCGTAGCCCTATGGCTGAATTTTTCTATTTAAAAGAATCTTGGAGGAGCATGGAAGAAACAGAAGACTTTTCAAGTATCTTCCTAAAGCTACCTCTTCGGAGGAAATTTATCGTGGACAGGGAATTCAGTCTATCCTCCGGTACGGGAAATTCTGGAAGGCCTGAATGGATTGCAGTAAAAAGAGCCTGCAATTGCAAAAAGAAGACTATGAGGAAAAATACGATTATTTCATAGGGATGGATGAGAAATCGGGAGAATATGAGGCGGATTTTAGGCGGAGATCCAATGCAAGATTTCCTCCCTGAGATTATACCGACCATCCTCATCCCATTGCCGACCCTTGGTATAGCGGGAATGGTCAAGCCTGTTATGGAAGATATCCCAGAGGGATGTAGACTATGGGAAACGATTAAAGAGCAGTAGTAGTAAAAGACGCTGGTGCTGTAGAAAATACAGTACCGATCTTCTCTCTTTGTTTAAACCTGTGCAGAAATGTAAGTCGGCTGTGTGTTTTGCTCAAAATGCATGGCAAGATATTTTGTGTAGCTTATTGATAACTTACATAAGTAGGGGTATACTGCAGATGAGTTATTTGTTCTGAATATACAAGAAAGATGAGCAGTGACAGAGAGTTTTGTCCATAGCATTGGCCCTTTCTCTTAGGGCACCACTGCGCATCACGGAGCAAAGAGCAGAGGAAATGCAGCGGAGATGCTTCTGCTATAGGCGGAGGAGGGAAAGTCCGATGCCGACTGCGAGCAAAGAAGAGCAAAGGGCAGTCGGGAGAAACCCCTGACTGTGTGTGTATACTGTGCAGCATTTGTGCGGATGCAGCTAAGTCCATGGTGGATGAGTTTGAAGAGAGAAAACCGGTGCCAAGGTGGAGGTCATCGATATGCACACCGAAGCTTCACTCAGAAAATGCTTTTGGACTTTACCAGCGGTGCAGGAACCTCTAATGATGTGATTGATGTAGCCAGCCAGTGGATGGAGAGTTCGCCTCATCTCAACAGACTACAGCATATGGAGAAGGACGGCGGCTAAAGAGGACTTTCATTGACAATGTTAGTGCAAACTCCAGGAAAGTGGCAGGATAAGTACATTGGAATCTGGCTACCTCCACACCACAGCTTTTGCTTACCGTACAGACATTTTCCTAACGGACTTCGGATACTTGGGAAAGCGTACAGAGAGCTAAGAAGGTAACAAGAGAAGGATGAAAACTACGGTGCTTCATTTCCAGTATCACCGGACAGCTGAGCAGCGTTTTTATTTATACTTTGGTCTAACGGTGGTGCATGGGCGGATGAGGATTGGAAGGTTTTCATTGATTCTCCCGAAACCAGAAAGTCCTTAGAGCATTTGAATGCTTTACAGGAATCTTTGGATCCAAACTGGTTAAACTGGGGAACCGATCAGTCTATTCAGGCTTTCTTAAACGGAGATGCGGCGTTTGTGAAACCTGGCCTACATTGGGCTTGGTACAGGATGCCGACAACCTGAAAAGTCCAAGGTGGATTGGAAAATGGGCATTGTCCGTAATTCCTAAGGAGAAGACCGGAATCACCTGCTTTCCGCATGGGACTGTGCAATTCCGGAAGGCTCAAGAATAAGTTGGCTTGGGAGTGATAAAGATGTATACCAGCCTGGATAACAGAGAATTCTACGATAATCATGGCATTCTCTCTCAAGAAAAGGCTTTCTGGGAAGAGGATGTGATGAAGCTATACATGGATACCGTTCGTGAAACATTAGATACCGCAAGTATGTATGGTGGAGGTGGCGGCTTCCACACAGGTGGACGCAACTTTAACACTTTGATTTCCGCTTATCTTTCCGGACAAAGTGACTTGGATACTACCGTGGAAGAAATGAAGGCTGCTGTGGAAGAAGCCTGGCAAACTCCTCCTGGGAACCAAAACTATAATCATTAATCTATTTTGTAGAGAAGTATTTTTGCTTATCTCAAACAGTTTAAAAAGATAGCCTAGAAAGTTAGAGAATACAGTATAGATGGCACAGAAATAAGAAAAGGAAATGGGAGGTAGAGGAAAGGCTGTGGTCTTGGCTTTTCTAGCTTCCTACCATTTTATTCTTAGGCTTTACGGCATGTACTTCTGTATTCCTCTATCTCAGTTTATTCAATACCAATCAATGCCCAATACCGTTCCCAAATTCATCGGCATTGGGGTATCTCAGATGCTTCAGACAAAAACTTGAGG
>BNJU01003991.1_pt1 | contig 42252 bp, 49 predicted proteins | sample 8539281 | NCBI WGS metagenome assembly BNJU01 (sample SAMD00202456, study PRJDB9452) | human saliva metagenome | isolation source: human saliva | place: Japan
CACTCGTCAAAACAAGGACCAGACTGTCACAGCAAGAGCCCGAATCAATCTAGCTGATGGGACTTACCAAGTGACAGAAAACGGTCAAGAAATCGTATTTTAGAAAATAAGAAGCTAGATAGGGATAAGTGAAGAAACGCTTATCCTTTTTAAAACAAGCATCTTGCAACCGTTTACAAAACTATAAAACAATGGTACAATATCCATGAAGAAAGGAGGTCGCTTTATGAAAAAATCATGTATCCATCTGCGGCCCTATTAACAGCTTTGCTCTATTATCGGTCCAAACAGCAAAGGCAGACACAGCTCAAACACCGGATCAAGTAAATGAACCGGCAGCAACAGTAGAAGAGGTTGTGGCTTCTCCAACTCCAGAAACCTCCACTGAAAAATCAGGGAGGGAAACTGAGACACCGGCTGCGACTGACCGTGAAGCAGTCCCTGCTGCCTCGCCAACAGAAACAACAAGGGAGACAGCATCGCCTGAAGTAGAAAAAAACTGTTGGAAGACATGCCTCTCAAGCAAAAGGTTACTCAAATGATTATGCCAGACTTCCGTAAGTGGCAGGAGGCAGGCCAGGAGTCGCCACAAGATCTCACGAAGGTCAATGCTGAAGTGGCAGAGGCGATTGATAAGTATGACTTTGGTGGCGTCATTTTATTTGCTGAGAATGTGAAAGAAACCAAACAAACACTTGCACTGACACAAGATATGCAAAAGGCGGCCATTGAAAACAAGGCCAATAATGGGAAGATTCCGCTATTGTTAGCGATTGACCAAGAAGGGGGTATCGTCTATCGATTGGGTAGCGGTACAGCTCTCCCTGGAAATATGGCCATTGGAGCTACCAATGATCCCAAGTTAGCGACAGAAGCTGGTCAGATTATCGGTCGAGAACTTTCTGCCTTAGGTTTGAATGTTGATTTCGCACCTGTATTGGATACCAATAATAATCCACAAAACCCTGTCATTGGGCTTCGTCCTTCTCCTCTGATCCAAAACCGTGTTGCTTACTTAGGAATTCCAATGATGAAGGAATTCAGGACTACAATGTGGCCGTAGCTGCTAAGCATTTCCCAGGTCATGGAGATACAGCGGTTGATTCCCATACAGGTCTCCCCTTGGTGGATAAATCTCTTGCTGAACTTGAAAAATTAGAACTCCTTCCATTTAAAAAGCCATGGATGCAGGTGTAGACCTCTTGATGACGGCTCATATCCAATACCCACAAATTGAAAAGGATCAGGTTGTGTCAAAGGAAACCGGTGAGAAAATCTATGTTCCAGCGACACTTTCAGATGATATTTTAACAGGCTTGGTACGGAAGAAATACGGCTATAAGGGTGTGATTGTCTCCGATGCTATGGGAATGGACGCTATCGCTAAGAACTTCGGTGAGGTTGAAGCTGTGAAAATGGCGATCAAAGCAGGAGTTGACCTGGTCTTGATGCCAACAACCCTTCGCAGTAAAACTGATTTGACCAAAATTGATACCATTGTTGATGAAGTAGTTCGTGCAGTGCAAACGGGTGACATCTCAGAAGAACGTTTAAATGAGTCCGTTCGTCGGATCCTCACCCTCAAAGAAAAACGTGGGGTCCTAAATTTTGATCCAAGTGCTCGGACGCCTGAAAAAGCAGAAGAAACAGTCGGATCCAATCTGAATCGTGATTTGGAACGCAAGATTGCAGCAGCAGCGGTGACGGTTGTCAAAAATGAAGACCAGACCTTGCCATTTAAGGTCCAAAAAGGAGATCATGTCCTATTATTAGGAGCTTTTGAAAATGAAGTTCCTGGACTAAATTTGGGCATGCGTCGCTTAATAGCGGATGGGGTGCTTCCAAAAGATACCTCCTTTGTGGCGAAGAACTTCACCAAAGCATCCACCCTTGATAGTCTAAAAGAAGACCTAGAGAAAGCAACCCATATCGTGGTGATTTCAGAGATCGGTTATGAGGGGCAACTGGATAAAGATTTCTGGCGGACCAAGATCCCAACAGAAATCATCCAATATGCCAACACCAAGCAGAAGAAGGCAGCTGTCCTTTCGATCTCCAAACCTTATGATGTAGCCAACTATCCAGCGGCGAAAGCCATTTTAGCAGTCTATGGAAATAAGGGAATGGATCCAACGGAATCCCTCAGACCAGACAATGCCTTTGGTCCAAATATTCCTGCAGGAGTGGAAGTCATCTTCAATGGTAAGGAACACATAGGTACCTTACCGGTGGATATTCCAAAAATTGTAGATGGAAAACTGTCGGAAACTGAGTACGCTTACCGCATTGGTCATGGCCTCTTCTATCCAGCACCTGCTCCAATACCGACACCAGAACCTCAGGTTCCAACTCCACCAGCTCTCAATCCAACCAATCAGACAAAACCAGTAGAGGTTGGAAAGACGGGAACACAGGTCCTTGTTAGCAAGCAAGAAAAAGCAAGCCCTCTTGATGGTCCACAAGTCACTCCGATTTCTGTGTCACATGACACTGCTCAGGCTCCTGCCAGTGTGTCCGCTAGTCCTGTATCATCGGTATTGCCAAAGACCGGTCAAACCGAGAACCTCCTAGCCCTTATGGGTGTCAGCCTTTTAACCTTCCTTGGATCTTTTGTCTATCCGAGAAAGAAAAATTAAGTCATTTTGAATCTCAATTGGGTGATCTCCCCAATTGAGATTTTTTTAGTAAAATTACTAAAATTAACTCAAAATAGATAAAAATGACTAGAAGTTTAGATAGGACAAAATCCTCTCTTGTATGCTTTTTTTAAGTCAAAATAAAAATTAAATAAAATTTTACTAAAAAAATACTTGAAATTTTACTTCTATTCGTATATAATACAAGTATAAAAACGTTTACAAAGAACTAAAGGAGTTTCTCATGACTACAACAATCACGTCTCAATCTCTACAAGAAAAGTTTCAGGCTGTCTTTGGCGAGAAGGCTGATCATACTTTCTTTTCACCAGGACGGATTAATCTGATTGGTGAACACACCGACTACAACGGAGGGCATGTCTTCCCGGCAGCCATTACGCTTGGTACTTACGGAGCTGCAAGAAAGCGCGAAGACAAGGTCTTGCGTTTCTTTTCAGGCAATTTTGAAGACAAGGGGATTATTGAAGTCCCACTGGATCATCTTCATTTTGAAAAAGAACACAACTGGACCAACTATCCAAAAGGTGTGCTCCATTTCTTACAAGAAGCTGGACACGTCATTGATAGCGGGATGGATGTCTATGTCTACGGCAATATTCCAAATGGATCAGGCCTTTCCTCTTCAGCTTCCCTTGAGCTCTTGATTGGCGTCATCGCTGAGAAACTATTTGATCTTCAGTTAGATCGTCTTGATCTGGTCAAGATCGGGAAACAAACCGAAAAATCACTTCATCGGAGTCAACTCTGGCATCATGGACCAATTTGCCATCGGTATGGGAGCAGATCAACGTGCTATTTATCTAGATACCAATAGCCTAGAATATGATCTGGTACCGCTTGATCTCAAAAACAATGTCGTGGTCATCATGAATACTAACAAACGCCGGGAATTAGCGGATTCAAAATATAATGAACGCCGTGCAGAATGTGAAACAGCCGTCTCTGAACTCCAAGAAAAACTAGATATCCAAACCTTAGGGGAATTAGATCTCTGGTCCTTTGATGCCTACAGCTACCTGATCAAAGATGACAATCGCATCAAACGAGCTCGCCATGCGGTACTCGAAAACCAACGGACTTTACAAGCTCGTAAGGCACTTGAGGCAGGTGATTTGGAAGGCTTTGGCCGTCTCATGAATGCTTCCCACGTATCTTTGGAGCATGACTACGAAGTGACTGGTTTAGAATTGGATACCTTGGTGCATACAGCCTGGGAACAAGAAGGTGTCTTAGGAGCTCGTATGACAGGAGCAGGCTTTGGTGGTTGCGCCATCGCCCTCGTCAACAAAGACAAGGTTGAAGCTTTTGAAGAAGCTGTGGGCAAACGTTATGAGGAAGTCGTTGGCTATGCGCCAGCTTCTATATTGCAGAGGTTGCGGCAGGAACACGGGTGCTCGATTAAAAAAAGGAGATAGGATGACAGAACAGGTATTAGATGCATTTGTCACAGCTGTTATTGCGGCAAGTGACTACCAAGAGATGGATCGGATCTATCTAAAAAAATCGTGTCATGAGTCGCATCGGAGAAGAAGGGCTAGACGCACCAGTTCATAACTCAGATGTAATCTCACTCAAAAGAGCAGCTGGTGGAAATCGCTGTTGCCAATAGCAAGATCCAAGATAGCATGGCCACAAAAAGACAGCTTGGGTGCGGAGTTGATGGATTGGATCACCCCCAGTCCCTAGTCAGGTCAACCATCATTTCTGGGAGACTTACCGTCATTCCAAGGAGGACGCGATTGCTGATTTCTATGCCCTTTCGAAGCGCAACGACTACATCAAAGTAGAGGCCATTGCGCAAAATATCGCCTTTGAGGCAGAAACTCCCTACGGTTCTCTTGAAATCACCATCAATCTGTCAAAACCTGAAAAAGATCCCAAAGACATTGCAGCGGCTAAACTTGCGAAAGCCAGTCATTATCCAGCCTGCCAATTGTGCTTTGAAAATGAAGGCTATCAAGGTCGCCTAGACCATCCTGCCCGTGCCAATCATCGGATCATCCGCTTTGACATGGACGGTCATGATTGGGGCTTTCAATATTCCCCTTATGCCTACTTCAATGAACACTGCATTTTCCTTGATAGCCAGCATGTTCCTATGGCCATTAGCCGCAAGACCTTTGAGCGACTCTTAACCATTGTAGAGACCTTCCCAGGCTATTTTGCAGGCTCCAATGCAGATCTACCCATTGTAGGGGGATCCATCCTGACTCATGACCATTACCAAGGCGGACGCCACACCTTCCCTATGGAACTGGCAGAGATTGACCAAACCTTTACCATTCCTGGCTTTGAAGGGGTTCAAGTGGGCATCGTTCGTTGGCCAATGTCAGTCTTGCGTCTGCAGTCAGATAACAAGGAAGAGCTGATTAACTTGGCAGACCATATTTTAGAAAGCTGGCGAGGTTACTCGGATCCAGCTGTGCAAGTCCTAGCCACATCTAACGGTCAACCCCACCATACCATTACCCCCATTGCACGAATCCGCGATGGGCATTATGAACTGGACTTGGTGCTCCGTGACAACCAAACCTCACCAGAGCATCCAGATGGCATCTATCACCCACATGCGGATGTCCAACACATCAAAAAAGAAAATATCGGCCTGATCGAGGTCATGGGCTTGGCCATTTTACCTCCTCGTCTCAAAGAAGAGCTCAAGCAGGTCCAAGATTATCTGCTTGGACGAGAAAGCAGTGTGGCTAGTTACCACCAGGACTGGGCTACTGACTTGAAAGCTACTCACCCATCCATCATAGACGAAGCAGAGGCAGAAGCCATTGTCCGTGAATCCGTCGGTCAGATCTTTGCGCGCGTGCTCGAAGATGCCGGTGTCTACAAGCGAACAGCAGAAGGCCAAGCAGCCTTTAGACGCTTTGTCTCTACACTTTAAGTGTGGAGAAGAGGCAGAAATTTGGTACAATAAGAGAGAAGACAAAGAAGCGAAGGAAAACAAATGGCAATACTCGTACTCGGAGGAGCTGGCTATATCGGTTCCCACATGGTAGACCGTTTGGTCAATGAAAGACAGGAAAAAGTCGTCGTGGTCGATAGCCTGGTCACAGGCCACCGCGCAGCGGTGCATCCAGATGCCGTCTTTTACCAAGGAGACCTGGCGGATCAAGACTTCATGCGCACTGTTTTTAAGGAACATGCAGATATTGACGCCGTCATCCACTTTGCGGCCTATTCCCTAGTCGCTGAATCCATGGCAGATCCATTGAAATATTTTGACAACAATACGGCGGGCATGGTCAAACTCTTGGAAGTCATGCAGGAATGTGGGGTTCACTACATCGTCTTTTCTTCAACCGCAGCCACCTACGGCATTCCAGAAGAAATTCCGATCCTTGAAACCACTCCGCAAAAACCGATTAATCCCTATGGCGAAAGCAAGCTCATGATGGAAACCATTATGCGCTGGGCCGATCAAGCCTATGGTATCAAGTATGTCCCCCTTCGTTACTTTAATGTGGCTGGTGCCAAACCAGATGGATCCATTGGCGAAGACCATGGACCAGAGACCCATCTCCTGCCAATCGTCTTACAAGTGGCCCAAGGCAAACGTGAAAAGATCGCAATTTTTGGAGATGACTACAATACACCAGATGGCACCAATGTTCGGGACTACGTCCATCCATTTGATTTAGCTGATGCCCATCTACTAGCTGTGGAGTATCTGCGTAATGGCAATCCATCTACCGCCTTTAATCTGGGCTCATCGACAGGATTTTCTAATCTTCAAATCGTTGAAGTAGCCCGCAAGGTGACGGGACATCCGATTCCACTTGAGATTGCAGACCGCAGACCAGGAGATCCAGATACCCTGATCGCATCTTCTGAGAAGGCGCGTGCGATCCTCGGATGGCAACCAAAATTTGACAATATCGAAACCATCATCCAAACAGCCTGGGCATGGCATTCCAGCCACCCAGACGGGTACAATGATCGGTAAGGAAGAAATTGCGACCATCATTTTTGAGGGTTTTCTTATAACATCTATATCTACAGTTGATCTTGCCAAATGACTGGTTTCAGATGTCAGTCATTTCCTAAATCATCATAAAATAGTGAGGGATTCAAAATGAATAAAACTGTAAAAACAGTAGCCATCTTATTGTCAGCTGGTCTTCTCTTAGTTGCTTGTGCGCCAAAAGAGAACCCAAAATCTACCGCTCAAACGTCCACTAAAGCGACGACGAAAAGCGACAACTGAATCATCAACTAAAGCAAAGACCAAAAGATTCATCAACTGATGAGGTTAAAGAAGAGGACTCAAGAGCAGGTGCTCAAAAAAACTGTTCTTGAAACGAGTGATGAAGCAGGTAAGTCAACCGTAACCTTGTATTACAAGGGAGATACTTTATTAGTACAAGAAAAAGGTTGATGATTATAATATTTCAAAAAAATGGATGGAGATAACCCTCTTGAAGAAATGAAAGAAGCCGTTGCCATAAGCCAAGAAAAAAATTCAAAAGATCTGATGGGTAACGGATTTGAACTGACATCAGAATACAAAGACGGTATCTTCTATATCTACAATACAATTGATTACACGAAAATCGATTTGCAAAAAGCTAAAAGAAATCGTTCCAGGCTTTTAATCCTCTAAATGACAGTACAGTTAGTTATTCTGTGACGAAAGAAAGTCTCATTAACAGTGGTATGGTCGAAAAAAATAATGTTTTGATATTCTAAGAGGTTCTGCACCCCAAAAAGTTAGACAGAAAAACTAACTTTTGGGGTGTTTTGTTATGAAGGTCTCTTTGTTTGTTAGAGCAGGAGGATATCGGAGAAATTTAATGGGACTGGGGGAAAGACTTGGTCAACCCAATTACCAAAAGGGGATCGCAGGAGGAGATGTGGGGGCTGGCCATCTATATACACTTAGGGATGATGGACCAAGTGAGAAAATGAATGCCGAGTATACGGATACAGGTCTCGGTAATGCCCAGTACCGAATTGTAGAGCGTTATAGCAATTGGGATAAATACCCGGATGTTCATAGTTACTTCTTTGCGATAACCAATACAGGAGAAGCGATTGTCTTTCATTCACCGACGACTAATGGTGGGGTTATGTACTTAAAACCAACAGAAAATACAGAAATTCAAACGGAGTTTAAACGTTTGGTGGAAGAAGAATAGTCAATCATAATAGAGAGAGTGGGACAGAAATCGGTCATTCGTTCGAATTCGATTTCGTCGTCCCACCTCCGCACAGTTGAGTAGGGCTGTAAAAGCTGATGAAATCAGCGTAGTAGAGCCCACTCAACCACTGCGTCTTGCTCGACAATCCAAAGACAATTGAGAGGCTAGGACTTTTTGTCCCAGCCTCTAAAGTGATTCTGCAGAATAATGATTTTTTTATTTGTATAATGAATCAAGAGTATACTGAAACTTTCCGCTGTGAGAAAAAAGTGTTTGAAACATGATTGTTTTCAAACACTCGGGAGTTTTAAGACTATAAATTAAAAAAAGCGAAGTGGCTTAAAACTAATTGAACACGGGCTGCGGACCGTGTCAAAAGCGTAAAATACATTAGTACTAAATCCAAGACACAGTAGCTGATTGAATTCTTCTCTCACCTTTTAGCTCGGAAGAATCCTAATTAGCCTTGTGGGGGCAGGACAACGAAGCAATCCTATACAACAGTGCTTCTGTCCAGCTCCCTATTTTGACTTTATCCGCAGACGCCCTTTGTATCTTGATTTAGTCATGGAACTTCCTGGATTGCTGAAATCATCCACTGGATAATTTCACCTAACGTCCGTCCTCAAGGTCGTCAAGAATCTCTTGCCATTTTTCCTCATACATGCCTTGGCAGATATGTTTGGATCGAGTCTCATGTATCTCTTGATCAATTGGGGAAGTTGATCTTATAAAATTTTAGGAAAGGCTCTGTCAAGTGTTGACAGGCCTTTTTTTGAGTGCTATAGTAAAATCGTAAACGCTTACACAGTAGAACGAAAGCAGATGAAAAGAGGGGAAAGTTAGATGCCTTATAAAAAGAGGAGGAAAAAAACAAATGGCAGGACCAGTGATAGTTGGAGAGCACTACCGAATCTCCGTGTTAACGGAATCTTTGGTGCGCTTGGAATATTCAGAGAATGGTGTTTTTGAGGATGGACAGACGCAAGTTGTGCAGATCGAGACTTTGGAGCAGTTTCTTGTGAGATTACAGAGACCGAAGAGGTCCTCGATCTGCATACGGAGCATCTCCACCTTCATTTTGAAAAGGGACCTTTTACACCGGATCGGCTTTTTATCGAGCTCAAGGGTCAGTATGCAGTCTATGGTAGCCGGTGGCACTATGGAGATCAGCCTGAGACCTTGAAAGGGACCAGTCGGACGCTTGACGAGGTCGATGGAGCTATGGAGTTGGAAGATGGGATCTTGAGCAAGGCCGGTTATGCTCTTTTGGACGATTCCAGTTCCTACTTGTATGATGTCGAAAGCGGATTTAGAGCACGGCCATGTCCAGAAGTGGATCTGTATTTCTTCGGTTATGGGCGCGATTATCTAGGGGCCTTGAAAGATTTTTACCATCTGACGGGACAACCACCCCTCTTGCCACGTTATGCTCTGGGAAACTGGTGGAGTCGGTATTGGCCTTATACCAGTCAGGAGTACATAGATTTAATGGATCGTTTCAAGGCTGAAGGGGTGCCTTTAGCTGTCAGTGTGATCGATATGGACTGGCACAAGACAGCGATTCCTGCTCGCTTTGGAAGTGGTTGGACGGGCTATAGTTGGAACCGGGACTTGATTCCTGATCCAGCTGCCTTCTTACATGGTCTGCATGAGCGTGGTTTAAAGGTGACCTTAAATGTCCATCCAGCAGATGGCATTCGCGCCTTCGAAGATGCTTACCCCTTGGTCGCAAAACGCTTGGGATTAGATGCGGAAAAAGAAGAAGCGGCTAGCTTTGACTTTTACAGTCCAGCCTTTCGCGAAGCTTATTTCGAAGATGTCCATCATCCCTTGGAAGATCAAGGAGTCGACTTTTGGTGGATTGATTGGCAACAGGGAAGTCATGGCAAGATGGATCCACTTTGGTTGTTAAATCACTATCATTATCTAGACAATTGTCGAACAGGTCAAGCTGGTCTCATCTTATCACGTTATGGGGGTCCTGGCAGCCACCGGTATCCAATCGGTTTTTCAGGGGATACCATTGTGACTTGGGAATCCCTAGCCTTTCAACCCTATTTTACCAGCACAGCTTCAAATATCGGCTACACGTGGTGGAGTCACGATATTGGTGGCCATATGCGGGGTTACTATGATGAAGACTTGGCTCTTCGCTGGTTGCAGTTTGGGGTCTTCAGCCCGATCAATCGTCTCCATAGTTCTTGTAATGCCTTTAACAGCAAGGAACCGTGGTTTTACTCGCCTGAGACCTGTCGCTGGATGAAGCGGTATTTGCGCCTGCGTCACAGCTTACTACCTTATCTTTACACCATGAATGTGGCGACGCATGAAGAAGGACTGCCTTTGGTTCAACCCTCTATTACCATTATCCCAAACCAAGAAGAGGCTTATGAGGCTAAAAATCAATATTTCTTTGGTAGTGAACTCATGGTGGCCCCAATTACAGAGGCTCTGGATCCTGTCTATCATAGTGCTTCTGTGAGTGTTTGGTTCCCAGACGGAGTTTGGTATGATTTCTTCCATGATTGGAAGTACGAAGGAAAAGGCAAAGCTTACAGTCTTTAGAGCTAGCCAGGATATTCCGGTCTTTGCGCGTGCAGGAGCCATCATCCCTATGGATGCACAACCGCAGACAGGGGTAGAGCTCCCAGAAATGCTGGACTGGCATCTTTTCCCAGGTGACAATCGTTCCTTCGTACTCGTTGAAGGAGAAGGAGATAACAGGGTTGAAACCCGCCTAACTGTCAATTGGGATGAAAGAAAGATTAGGCTGGATTTAACAGGTGATCGAACGCTGCTTCCTGAAAAGAGACAGCACCGGTTTCTTCCTCCATACCTTTGAGACAGCCCCTATCTTAGTGGACAATCACAGTCAGGAGATTGCGATGGGTGAGCTGCAATCGCGTCCTATTGCCAAAGAAGATCGGATGTTTGAGCTCTTGAAAATCTGCCAACCTGGCCTACGATAGGAAAGAATGAATTATTTGCGGCTTGTTCAACAGCCAAGGATTGGAAACAGTTGATGAAGATCATTACGCCTTTAGAGGAAGGTTTGCGTCAACGTCTCTTTGAAGTGATTTATTCCAGTGAAGAGAATGAAGACTTGTAAATTCTTGCAATTTCACCCCTATTTTTGTAAGATGAAAGTGATTTCACAATCATAAAGGAGAAGAAAAAAATGGAACAAAAATGGTGGCATAATGCCGTAATTTACCAAGTTTATCCAAAGAGTTTCAAGGATAGTAATGGCGATGGCATCGGAGATCTCAAGGGGATCACGAGCAAGCTAGACTACTTGGAAAAATTAGGGATTACAGCGATCTGGCTCTCACCAGTCTACAAGAGTCCCATGGATGATAACGGCTATGACATCTCGGATTACGAGGATATTGCCTCCATCTTTGGGACCATGGAAGATATGGAAGAATTGATCGCAGAAGGCCATAAACGCAAGATCAAAATCATCATGGACTTGGTGGTCAACCATACCTCTGATGAGCATGCTTGGTTTATCGAAGCGCGTGAAAAATCCAGACAGTCCCTAAGCAGGGATTTCTATATTTGGCGGGATGAGCCCAAATGGTATTATTTCTGCTTTTAGTGGTTCTGCTTGGGAATTTGATGAGGCCTCTGGTCAATATTATCTGCATAACTTTAGTAAGAAGCAACCAGACCTCAACTGGGAAAACGAGGAGCTTCGTCATCAGATCTATGACATGATGAATTTCTGGATTGACAAGGGCATTGGTGGCTTCCGTATGGATGTCATCGATATGATCGGTAAGATCCCAGATCAGGAAATCATCAGCAATGGTCCCATGCTCCATCCTTACTTGAAAGAGATGAATCGCGCTACCTTTGGAGACAAGGATTTGCTTACGGTAGGGGAAACGTGGGGGGCGACACCTGAGATTGCCAAGCAATATTCCAATCCAAAAAATCAAGAATTGTCCATGGTTTTCCAATTTGAACACATCGGTCTTCAATACCAACCAGGTCAACCAAAATGGTACTACGCCAAGGAATTGGATGTGCCTAAATTGAAGGAAATTTTCACCAAGTGGCAGACAGAATTGGGACAGAAGAAGGCTGGAATTCGCTCTTTTGGAACAACCACGATCTCCCACGAATTGTGTCCACTTGGGGGGATGATGGCGACTATCGGGTCAAATCTGCCAAGGCTTTGGCTATTCTGCTTCACTTGATGAAGGGAACTCCTTATATCTATCAAGGCGAAGAAATTGGGATGACCAATTATCCATTTGAGACCCTTGAGGACGTAGAAGATATCGAGTCAATCAACTATGCCCATGAAGCCTTAGAAAAAGGTCTACCGCTTGAAGTGATCATGGATCAGATCCGCCATATTGGTCGGGACAATGCACGGACACCGATGCAGTGGAATCATGAAGCAGAAGCTGGCTTTACGACAGGTCGTCCCTGGCTTGCGGTCAACCCAAACTACAAAGAGATTAATGTAGAAGCTGCCTTAGCAGATCCAGACTCCATTTTCTATACCTACCAAGCTCTCGTTGCCTTACGAAAAGAGCAGCCTTGGCTTGTGACGGCTCATTATGAATTGGTGGACGCAGTAGACAAGGTCTTTGCCTATAAGCGGGTAGAAGGAGAGCAAGTCTATTTGGTTGTGGTCAATCTCTCAAGCCAAGAGCAAGAGTTACCGCTGGTTAATGGAGTTGAGAAGGTCATCATTTCCAATACCAAGGTAGAGCAAGTACTTGAATCCGGAAAATTAGCCCCTTGGGATGCCTTCTGTGTCAAGTTGGCCTAATGAAGGTAAGAAAAGAGTGGGACAGAAATCGGTCATTCGTTAGAATTCGATTTCGTCGTCCCACTCCGCACAGATTGAGTAGGGGCTGTAAAAGCTGATGAAATCAGCGTAGTAGAGCCCACTCAACAACTGCGTCTTGCTCGACAATCCAAAGACAATTGAGAGGCTGGGACTTTTGTCCCAGCCTCTTTTCATATATAATTTCAAATCAAAAATCGTTGACAGATGTAATATCTAGTATTACAATGTTATGATAATGATTACACTCTTATAAAAAAAGTGGGATAAGAATCTTAGCTTTTAAGAAGATGGTGAGGAAGAACATGATTGAATACAAAAATGTAGTCCTGCGCTACACGGATACTGACATTTTAAAAGATGTCAATCTCCGTATTGAGCAGGGAGAATTTATGGTCTTGGTAGGACCTTCAGGATCTGGAAAAACCACCATGCTCAAGATGATCAATCGGCTTTTGGAACCGACAGATGGCAATATCTATATGGATGAAAAACGTATCAAGGACTATGATGAACGAGAGTTGCGTCTTTCTACTGGTTATGTTTTGCAGGCCATCGCCCTATTTCCAAATCTAACAGTCGCTGAGAATATTGCTCTCATTCCTGAGATGAAGGGCTGGAGCAAGGAGCAAATTATCTCTAAAACAGAAGGACTCTTGGACAAGGTGGGTCTGCCCGCTACAGATTATGCTCATCGGTTACCGAGCGAGTTATCAGGTGGGGAGCAACAGCGAATCGGCATTGTGCGGGCCATCATTGCAGAGCCAAAGATTCTATTGATGGACGAGCCTTTTTCAGCCTTGGATGCTATTTCTCGTAAGCAGCTACAGTCTCTCACTAAAGACTTGCACAAAGAATTTGGTATGACGACTATTTTCGTTACTCATGATACGGACGAGGCCTTGAAATTAGGCGATCGGATTGCGGTTCTACAAGAAGGAGAGATTGTACAGGTGGCGAATGCTGAGACCATTCTAGCCCAGCCAGCCAACGACTTTGTTGCGGATTTATTTGGAGGTGCTCACCATGTCTAAACTACTTGCAACCTTCCAAGAACGCTTTGGAGACTGGGTCACTGCACTGGGGCAACATTTGCAACTGTCATTACTGACCTTGCTCCTTGCTATCTTTCTAGCTGTTCCACTGGCTATTTATTTAAGTACTCGCAAGAGAGCGAGCAACTGGGTCCTACAGTTAGCTGGAATCTTCCAGACGATTCCTTCTATGGCCCTTTTAGGGCTCTTCATTCCCATCATGGGGATTGGGACGCTTCCGGCCTTGACAGCTCTGGTCATCTATGCCATTTTCCCCATCCTTCAAAATACCATTACCGGTTTGCAAGGGATTGACCCAAGTCTCGAAGAAGCAGGGGTCGCCTTTGGAATGACCAAGTGGGAACGACTCAAGAAGTTTGAGATTCCCTTGGCCATGCCTGTCATCATGTCTGGCATTCGGACAGCAGCTGTGATGATTATCGGGACGGCTACCCTTGCTGCCTTGATTGGAGCAGGGGGACTTGGTTCCTTTATCCTTCTGGGGATTGACCGCAATAATGCCAGTCTGATTTTGATCGGTGCCCTGTCTTCTGCCTTCTTGGCCATCGCCTTTAACCTTCTTCTCAAATGGATGGAAAAGGCCAAATTGCGGACCATCTTTGCTGCCTTTGCTGTGATGGTCCTTGGATTAGGAGCTTCTTATACACCAAGTCTTCTTCCCAAACCGAAAAAAGAAAACCTGGTCATAGCTGGTAAATTAGGTCCAGAACCTGAAATTCTAGCCAATATGTACAAGATTTTGATCGAAGAAAACACGGACATGACAGTGACCGTCAAGCCAAATTTTGGCAAGACCACCTTCCTATATGAAGCTCTGAAAAAAGGGGATATCGCGATCTATCCAGAGTTTACAGGGACCGTGACCGAAAGTCTCCTCAAGCAGGCGCCGCAAGTCAGTCATGATCCAGAAGCAGTCTATCAAGCGGCCCGAGATGGGATCAAGAAACAAGACGATCTGGTCTTGCTCAAACCCATGGCTTATCAGAATACCTATGCTGTCGCAGTGCCTAAGAAAATTGCCCAAGAGTATGGCCTCAAGACCATTTCCGATTTGAAAAAGGTGGAAGGACAACTCAAGGCGGGATTTACGCTAGAGTTTAATGATCGAGAAGATGGGAACAAGGGCTTGCAGAAGGTCTATGGTCTTGATCTACAAGTATCCACCATGGAGCCGGCCCTTCGCTACCAGGCTATCCAGTCCGGTGATATCCAGATAACAGATGCCTACTCAACGGATGCCGAGCTTGCTCGCTATGACCTCGTGGTCCTCGAAGATGACAAGCAACTCTTCCCTCCATATCAAGGGGCCCCACTCATGAAAGCTGAATTACTCGAAAAACATCCAGAGTTGGAGGCTGTTCTTAATAAACTGGCTGGAAAAATCACAGCAGATCAAATGAGCCAGCTCAACTACCAAGTCGGTGTGGAAGGCAAGTCGGCTAATCAAGTAGCGCGTGATTTTTTTGATTCAGGAAGAGATGATCAAGAAATAGATTTTTAAAGGAGTATTAGCTTAATTTATGAGTATGAAAAAAAGGATCAAAAGATCCTTTTTTTCATACTAAAACTAACAAGATAGTAAGTACCAGAGCGATTCCAATCCGAATGACATGATGGGCTAGATGGAAGTTTTTCTTTGTGCTTGCCATTCCAATAGGCTCCATAGCAAATCAAGCTAACTCCGATCAGCCAAATGAATAAAGCAACAATTGGCAAAAAGGAAGTAGAGGATGAAAGAGAAGGTCGCAAGGCTACTTCCTATAAAAAGTAGGTAAATTCAAGGGTCTTATTGCCCTTTTTTAATTCGGAAAGGCTGACTAATAAATGAAGAAGAGCAAAAGCAAGGGCTAAGAAGGCTGTAAAAAGCCGAGAAGAATGGGGAGGAGCATAGTTTTTCCTTTCTATGATACATGATGTAAAGTCGCACCTTAGTTAGAAGCGACGTTTAAAATCTCCAAATAAAACTGGATGACTTCTTGTTCGGTGTAAGTCTTGCCTTTTTTTCAACCACCAAGTCAGGGTTTCAATGAAGTTGGTTACGACCAGGTGTTTGAGATAGGAGTGGGGGATGTTGGGGTGCGATTGAATCAGTTTCTCAGCTACCATGGGGTAGACGTCGTGCTCCAGTTCTTTTTTCAGTTGCCGGATAAAATAATCATTTTTGGAAAGCAAGAGACTGGTCACATGGTCTTGATTTTTCTTGAAATGCTGAAAGATATGGGCTAGGTAGTCTTGGGGAGAGAGCTGATCATCTCGCTCAAAGAGGTGGTGAAAGAGTTTTTGGCAGAGTTCATCCAGTAAGAGTTCCTTGCTCTCATAATGGCTATAAAAAGTTGAGCGACCAACATCAGCACGGTCAATAATTTCCTGAACGGTAATAATGTCGTAGTCTTTTTGGTTGAGTAAGTGTAAAAAAGCATGATAGATAGCTTTTCTAGTTTTGGTAATACGACGATCCTGTGTTGTCATATGGACACTTTGAACAAATTGTTCAGTAACGTACATCCTAAACAGTTTGCCCCTATCCTTTCTTTTTAGAGTTAGAGATAATACTAGTGAGAAGATAATACTATTACTATTATACCAAGGAAGGTAAAAATGAGTTCAAAACGTGCTGTTTGGCTGGCTTTTTTCCTGAATCTAAGTTTTGCCATTGTTGAGTTTATTGCAGGGGGAATCTTTGGTTCCAGTGCTGTTCTCGCTGATTCTGTTCATGACTTGGGGGATGCTCTAGCCATTGGCCTCTCGGCCTTTTCTAGAAACGATTTCCAATCGTCAAGAAGATAGTCGCTATACCCTAGGCTACAAGCGTTTTTAGCTTATTAGGGGCTTTAGTAACGGCAGTCATTCTGATGACCGGGGCTGGTATGGTGATTTTTAGAAAATGTAAGCAAGCTTTTCCACCCTCAGCCCGTCAATGACGAAGGGCTTCTTTGGTTGGGAATTATTGCTATCAGTGTCAATGTGCTGGCGAGTCTGGTCATTCGCAAGGGACAAACCAAGAATGAATCCATTCTCAGCCTGCATTTTTTGGAAGATACCTTGGGTTGGTTGGCCGTCATCCTGATGGCCATTGTCCTCCGATTTACTGACTGGTATATCCTAGATCCCCTCTTGTCTCTTGCTATTTCCTTCTTTATTCTGTCCAAAGCCATTCCACGTTTTTGGAGCACCGTTAAGATTTTCTTGGATGCTGTGCCAGAAGGGTAGATATCAAGCAAGTTAAGAATGATTTAGAGCAGTTGGACCATGTCGCTAGTATCAATCAGCTGAATCTTTGGACCATGGATGGACTAGAGAAAAATGCTATTGTTCATGTTTGTCTCAAACATATGGAGCAGATGGTGGTCTGTAAAGAAGAGATCCGTGCCTTGCTCAAAGAGAGGGGATTTCAAAATGTCACCATCGAAGTGGATGAAGACCTAGCAACTCACCGCGCCCACAAGCGAAATATCGAAGAGCTGGAAGCCAGTCAAAGTCATGGACATGATCACCACCACCATCACCATCATTAATGGAAATCGATCATTCCTTTGTTGAGGATATTTTAGAAATCATCGATTTAATATATTGACTCCCGATTCAAATTGTGATAGACTACTCATATTTATGAAAGGATCGAGTATATGTTACAACTACAACGTATTTCAAAAAGTGTATTATACGGGGAATCAAGAGTTTCACGCTTTAAAGGATATCTCGATTCGTTTCCGTGAAAATGAGTTCGTCTCGATTCTCGGACAATCGGGTTCAGGGAAAACCACCCTCTTAAATATCATCGGTGGACTCGACCAATACACATCGGGTGATTTACTCATCCAAGGAAAATCAACCAAGCAATTTAAAGACCGCGATTGGGATAGCTACAGAAACCACACCATCGGATTCGTCTTCCAATCCTATAATCTGATTGGTCACCAAACGGCACTCTCAAACGTCGAGATTGCGATGACGCTCTCTGGCGTTTCTAAATCGGAACGTAAAGCGTGCCATCGAAGCACTTGAACGCGTTGGCCTAAAAAGATCATTTATATAAGAAACCAAGCCAAATGTCTGGCGGACAAATGCAACGGATTGCGATTGCGCGTGCCCTTGTCAATAATCCTAAAGTCGTTTTAGCCGATGAGCCAACAGGAGCGCTCGATTCTGAGACTTCTGTTCAAATCATGGAGTTATTAAAAGACATCGCCAAGGAACGTCTAGTGATCATGGTGACGCATAACCCAGAACTGGCGAAAACCTACTCTACACGTATCGTACAAGTATTAGATGAAATATCTTAAGCGACTCGAATCCATACGAACCAACCGAAGAACCCAAACAAGGCGACATTCATTTCACAAAAGACAAAGATGAGCTTTCTGACGGCTTTGGCCCTTTCGTTTAATAACCTATTGACGAAAAAGGTCGGACATTTCTGACTGCCTTTGCTGGTTCCATCGGGATTATCAGGATTGCCCTGATCTTGGCCCTCTCAAATGGTGTGAGCGACTATGTGAAAAAGGTGCAAGAAGACACTCTCGTCTCTTTGCCATTGACGATTAGCGAGCAGAACCAGAGTAATCTGATGGCAACCTCTCCAGACTTGAGTGAAAAAGCCTTATAGGGATAAAAACGAACTCGGTGTCAATACGCTTTTAACGAATCTATTGAAAAAACAAATCGGGAAAAATGACCTCGCTTCCTTCAAAACCTACTTGGATAAACACGCTTCAGAAGTCGCACACCTTACAAAAGATACTCGTTACCAGTACAATTTACAACCCTATATTTACGCCAGTGACACCTCCAACGGTCCAAAAGAGCATTCTTCCGTCTAACCTCGCGGACGAAGTCGATACGGCCAACCAAACAATTAAAGGCTATTTGCAAAACATCGACTACTGGAGCCAACTGTCAAGCGACCAGGAGATGCTTAATGCGCAATATGATGTGCTAGAAGGTCGCCTTCCGAAGGATAAATCTGAAATCGTCCTGATCGTGGATGAAGAAAACCAAATCAGTGACCTCCTCCTTTATAGCTTACGCATTAAAGACCCTAGCGAATTGAACGATGTGAAGAAACTCGACGAACTCAAATCACAAACGTATCAGTATAAGGATTTCATCGGAAAAACATTTAAAGCCGTTGTCAACACAAACCGCTTCGTGAAAGAGAACAACCAATGGATGAATAAAATTGACGACGAAGCCTATATGAAGGCACAAATCGAGAATGGTCTCGAGCTTAAAATCGTCGGCGTTCTCCGTCAAAAAGAAGGCACCAGTTCGGGTGTGAACTCTCCTTCTGGCGGTGTGGCTTATACAAGCGCCCTTATCGATTACACTTCTGAGCAAATTCAAAACAGTGACATCGTAAAAAGAGCAAGAAGCCAACCCAACCATTAATGTATTTACTGGAAAAGAATTTGCCAAAGATCCAAAAACCATTCAATTCGGCTGATTTAACCGAAGAAGAAAAATCCAGTTGGTAAAAATTGACGCCTGAACAACAAGCGCAATACATCCAACAATACAACGAAAACTCGGCTGCCACTTACGAGGAAAAACCTCGCGAAATTGGGTGTCATCGACAAATCCAAACCGGCTGCCATCGAGTTCTACACCTCTTCGTTCCAACAAAAAAACAAGAGTTGAAGGACTTCATTAACGCCTATAACACGGCCAAAAAAAGACGCCGGTGAAGACGATAAAGTGCTCTCCTACTCCGATGATATTCAAACCATCATGTCTTCGATTACGACAATGGTGGGCGTGATTACAACCGTACTCGTCGGTTTCGTAGCCATCTCGCTCATCGTATCATCGATTATGATTGCGATTATCACCTACATCTCGGTTCTCGAACGTACAAAAGAAATCGGAATCCTACGTGCAATGGGGGCTTCGAAGAAAGACATCCGTCGTATCTTTACTGCCGAAACAGCCATCGAAGGATTCATCTCCGGGGTACTCGGTATCGCCATTACACTTCTTGCGACGATTCCAATCAATGCCGTCGTTGCGAAAATGACCAACGTGGAAAACGTGGCGCAGTTACCATGGGAAGCAGCGCTCATCCTGATCGGTATCTCCATTGTCCTTACTATGTTAGCTGGTCTCATCCCTTCACGCATCGCCGCAAAGAAAGACCCAGTGGAATCTTTACGTAGCGAATAAAAAGCTGTAAACAATAAAGTGGATAGAAAAATGTTTCTTTATCCACTTTTTTTCTATTATGTAGAAATTCTTAGAAAGAGATTCAAACCTTCTCTCCTTACATGAAAGATGGTCATTTCAAATAGATGTTGTTTTCAAAAGAATAATACAGTATCGGATTGGACATAAAAAGATATTTGTTCCACTTTCTTTGAATGATTTCTTTTTAATAGCGTGTATTTACCTAGAAAAATTAGTTTCTTCTTCCAAATGATTTATAAAAAGAGTTTCCTAAAGAAATCCTTTTTCATGGTAAAATAGTGGAAAGTATATAGTAAGGAGTAGTTATGAGTAAAAGAGCTGTGTTGATGATGACCTTTGGTTCACCAGAAGAGATTACCTATGAAGGAGTAGCGGAATTTTTCACAAACATACGCCGTGGGGTTCGTCCTGAACCACATGAAATTCAGACTTTATATGACAATTACGTCCGAATTGGCGGAACTCCACTCCAAAGGATAACTAGAGAAGAAGTGGATTTGGTTGCTTCTGCTCTTGGAGAACACGCATCAGTATACTTTGCTAATAAATTTTCCCGCCCTTTTATCACTGATGTAATCAAAGAGATGGAGAATGACGGAATTGAAGAATGTTTGTGCTTGATTTTAGAACCCCATTATTCTTACTATTCTGTCATGGGATATGAGAAATTTTTAGAAAGTGAGCAGATTAGGTTCCAAATTATCAAGGAGTGGTACCAAGAACCTTCACTTCTCCACTATTGGGCTGATGAGATTCGAAATATTTTAGATCAAATTAGAGATGACAGCTATAAGGTGATTTTTTCAGCTCATAGTGTCCCAGTTTTGGCACTTGATTTTGGCGATCCTTATATCGATCAGATTTATGACAATACTCGCTTGATTGTGGAAATTTTAGGCCTTGAAGAAGACCAGTATACCAATACATGGCAGAGTGAAAGTGATATTGGTATTCCTTGGATTAAGCCGGATGTCTTAGAATACCTTCGTGATGAGAAGGAACACCCTGACCACTATATTTTTGTCCCGATAGCTTTTATTAGTGAGCATATTGAGGTTCTTTTTGATAATGATGTGGAGTGTAAGGAGCTTTGTCATGAGCTTGGTGTGACCTATCACCGTCCTCCTATGCCAAATAGTGATTCTCGATTGATTAAAGCCCTTCTTTCAACCATTCAGTCACATATAGACGGTGACTATCGTTACTATCAACCTCAACTAGAGACTTTTGATGAGTTGGAAGCCCCTTCAACCACAGGAAAGATTTTAGAAGAGTCAGAAGATATTCAGATGCCTGATTTCGTCAAAAATTGATTGCTAAAAAGGTCGAGAGAATGTCAAGATGCCATATCTAGTTAAGAAAATGCTTGAAAAGAAGTATGGAAAAAAATATGATTAAGTAACTAAATATGACCGTAATTGGGAGTGTTTGATGTGAGCGATTTCTTGTTAAAAAGTGTATACTACAGTTAAGTAAGCAATAGAAAGTAGGTTGTGCCTATGAAGAAAACAGTCTATACAAAAGCTGGGCGAGTGGGTCTAATAGAAGTGGAGCGACCAAAAATCGAAGCACCAGATGATGTCATTCTCCGCATCGTTCGCACCTGTGTCTGTGGATCTGATCTCTGGAGCTACCGCAATCCAGATATTGAAGCAGGCCACCAAAATAGTGGTCACGAAGCTATTGGGATCGTGGAAGAAATCGGTGAGGCTATTACAACGGTCAAACCGGGTGACTTTGTAATCGCCCCTTTCACCCATGGCTGTGGGGAATGTGATGCTTGTCGTGCTGGCTATGATGGGACCTGTGACAGCCATATTGGCAGCAACTGGTCTGACGGAGTGCAAAGCGAATACATGCGCTTTGAATACGCCAACTGGGCCCTTGTCAAAATCCCTGGGCAACCATCTGATTATACAGAAGCCATGCTCAAATCCTTCTTGACGCTAGCAGATGTCATGCCGACAGGCTACCATGCGGCGCGTGTCGCTAATGTCCAAAAGGGTGATAAGGTCGTCGTTATCGGAGATGGTGCTGTTGGTCAATGTGCAGTTATCGCAGCTAAGATGCGGGGAGCATCGCAAATTGTCCTCATGAGCCGTCACGAAGACCGCCAACAAATGGCTTTGGAATTTGGTGCAACAGCAGTCGTAGCTGAGCGGGGAGAGGAAGGCATTGCCAAGGTTCGTGAAATCCTTGGAGGAGGAGCAGATGCGGCTCTTGAATGTGTTGGTACTGCAACAGCCGTTGATCAAGCCCTTGGGGTCCTTCACAATGGGGGGCGCTTAGGTTTTGTCGGTGTGCCTCACTACAATAATCGTGCGCTTGGATCGACCTTTGCCCAAAATATTTCCGTGGCAGGTGGAGCAGCCTCTGTTACCACCTATGACAAACAGTTCTTGCTAAAGGCAGTTCTTGATGGTGACATCAATCCAGGTCGCGTCTTTTACGCACAGCTATAGTTTAGAAGAAATCGACCAAGCCTATAAAGATATGGACGAACGCAAGACCATCAAGGCTATGATTGTCATTGAGTAACATTCTAGTAGAGGTTATCTACTAGAATTTTTATTTGAACTGACTCGTAAGAGAATTAGTCCTTTTTGCTATCTCTTCTTGACACAGGCTAGATGGACTTATATAATGTTCAAAAAGAAGTTTGGAGGTAGCGGATGATACATAAGCATGATATTCCTATTTTAGAGTTTGATGACAACCCGCAGGCAGTCATTATGCCGACCCATGAAGGGACTCGATCTGCACCTGCCTGAAAAATGCGTTTATGCTTTCTTGAGGATGAGATTGATCGCTTTGCGGAAGCTGTCGGAGCCAAACAAGTAGCTAGCTTTGTCTCAGCTACCAAGACTTATCCAGTTTATGTCATGGAACACCAAGGAGAGGAAATCTGCTTGGCCCAGGCGCCAGTTGGATCTGCAGCTGCTGCTCAATTCATGGATTGGTTGATTGGCTATGGGGTGAAGAAGATCATTTCCGCAGGTAGCTGTGGGCGTCTTGGTGGACATGGAAGAAAATGCTTTTTTAATCCCGACCAAGGCCTTGCGAGATGAGGGAGCTAGTTACCATTATGTGGCGCCTTCTCGTTATATCGAAGTGGATAGTCGTGCACTGACTGCTATTGAAACGGTTCTAAAACAAGCGTCCATTCCCTATCAAGAGGTCATGACTTGGTCGACGGACGGCTTTTATAGAGAAACGCCTGACAAGGTGGCCTATCGCATGGAAGAAGGGTGTAGTGTTGTGGAGATGGAGTGCGCCTCACTGGCAGCAGTAGCCCAGCTTCGTGATGCGGTTTGGGGCTTGCTCCTATTTACCGCAGATTCTCTTGCAGACCTGGAAAATTATGACCAGCGTGACTGGGGGTCTGAAGCATTTGAGAAGGCCTTAGAATTATGCCTAGAAATGGTTCATCACTTGTAGGTCTATTCACTTTTTATGATACAATGAAGCTATGTTAGTCAAATTATTTTTTAAACAATGGCAGTCCAAAATTAAAAGCCTGTCTCCGGCAAGGCGAATCTTTCTCAGCTTTGCCTTAGTTATCTTGATCGGCTCTCTCTTATTGAGTCTGCCTTTTGTCCAGCAAGCAAGCTCAAAAGCAGGCTATATCGACCACCTCTTTACAGCGGTCTCCATGGTCTGTGTGACGGGGCTCTTTACCCAGTCAGTGGCTTCGACCTATAATGGATGGGGGCAGTTGATCTGTATGCTCTTGATTCAGATTGGTGGCCTGGGGATCTTGACCTTTATCGGTCTCTTCTTTATGGAAGGTCGTCAAAAGCTCAGCTACAAGGACCGGCAGACCATTCGGGATAGCTTTTAGCCTTTAGTAATAACCAGAGCTTGGCTCGTTTTGTCCGTTCTATCTTTATTACCACCTTTACCATCGAAGGACTGGGGAGCCTTGCTCCTCATGATTCGCTTCATTCCTCGCTTTGGCTGGGGCCATGGGAATCTTTAACTCCATCTTTGTTGCGGTCTCGGCCTTTTTGTAATGCGGGCTTTGATAATTTTGGGGGCGATAGTATGATGAGTTTCCAGACCGATTGGTTGGTCAATCTGACCTTGTCTGCCCTGATTATTACTGGGGGCTTGGGCTTTCATGGTCTGGTTTGACCTGGCCACCAAGGCCCGTAATCAATCGGGACGGCGAACTCTTCGCTTCCATACCAAGGTGGTTCTCTGGTTAACGGCCGCGATCCTTCTCTTTGGGACAGTGACCAGTCTTTTGACCGAGTTTAATAATCCAGCAACCATTGGGTCCCTTTCTTTCGGAGACAAGGTCTTGGTCAGCTTCTTCCAAACCGTCAGCATGCGGACAGCTGGTTTTTCCTCCTTAGATTATACAACAGTCCGGCCAGTGACGCTCTTTATCTATCTCTTGCAGATGTTTCTAGGTGGAGCACCAGGCGGGACAGCAGGGGGCATGAAGATCACCACCTTCCTGGTCCTCTTGCTCCTGGCTCGGAAGGAACTAGTGGGGCTACCACATACCAACTTTAGGAAAACGTACCATCTCACCAGACATTGTCCAACGTTCCTTTGGGACGGCGGTGATTTTCCAGTTGACCTTCTTAGTGGGGCTATTAGGAATCTGTTTGGTGACGCCGGATGGTCAACGCTTTATTTATTTGGTCTTTGAGGTAGTATCGGCTCTAGCGACAGTAGGCGTGACAGCCAATGTGACCTCGACCTTAAATGGAGCAGGGCTGGGGATCATCATGGTGCTCATGTTTATCGGTCGGATCGGCCCCTTGACCCTCATGGTCAGTTTGAACAATTACCAAGCCAAGAAAGCAGATACCTTGCAGTATGCCAAGGCAGACATCATTATCGGATAGGAGAAACTCATGGCGAATCGAACCATTGGAATTTTAGGATTAGGAATTTTTGGACAGAGTGTCCTGAAAAACTCTGCAGGACCAGGATGTGGATATTATTGCAATTGATGATCACGAAGATGTGATCAACCAGTATGAATCCATGATTACAACTGGAATTGTCGGAGACATTACGGAATTGGACCTCTTGGATGCGGCAGATATTGGGAACTGTGACACAGTCGTCATCGCGACGGGTGAAAACCTGGAGTCCAGTGTGCTGGCTGTCATGCACTGTAAGGCGCTTGGAGTCGAGCACGTCATTGCCAAGGTCAAAAATGAAGTGACCAAAGAAATTCTGGAAAAGATTGGGGCTGATTTGGTCATCCTGCCAGAGGTAGAAGCAGGCATGTCCCTCGCTAAAATGATTCTTTTCCAACACCGGATTGAAGTTTTCCAGTTGGATGAAGAAGTGGTAGTAGTCGAGTTTACGGTTCCATCCAGCTGGGTAGGAAAAAGCCTTCAGGACTTGGCTGTCAGAGAGGAGTACCATCTCAACATTATTGGTTATCGAGATGCGGAAGATCAACCGCTTCATATTCAGATTGCTCCCGACTTTATCTGGCCAGAAGGGGTGCGCGTGATGGCGGTGACAGACAACCAGTATCTGGATAGAATCCAAGACTTGTTAGACTAATCGTGTAATTGAGAGTGGGACAGAAATCGGTAATTCATTAGAATTCGATTTCATCGTCCCACCTCCGCACAGTTGAGTAGGGCTGTAAAAGCTGATGAAATCAGCGTAGTAGAGCCCACTCAACCACTGCGTCTTGCTCGACAATCCAAAGACAATTAAGAGGCTAGGACTTTTGTCCCAGCCTCAGAATGTTTATCGATCACCATTTTATTACTAATTAAGAATTAAAAGTTATTTTAAGCTATTTCTTATATAGTAGAATCATTAGAAATACTTCACTTGTGGGAATAGAAGGATGAAAGATGAAAATTTTAAAGTTGATACGACCTGAAAAGCCTTTAAAAGAGCTCAAATGGTATGATATCGCGATAGTAACTGTTATCATGTTTGGGCAGTTTATTGTATGGTCTACAGAACTCTTCCTTGCCAGTCTTCAACCAGTTGCTCAAACCGTTACCGCGACTACTGAAACGACAGCCAATACAGCTACGGATGGGGCAGCATACTCTAGCAACTTCACCTTGCAGATCATCTTATTAGCCCTTGCTTTGGCTTACTTGCTTCTACGGAATTTTGATTTTAAACAGCTTCCGATCCGTTTTAAATGGTCCGTCCTCTTTTGGGTACCCTTTATTTTTGCTATCGTTGGTCTGTTTGGGGATATCGTGACAACGGTGAGTGGAGAGTATGATTACTTCAATATCAATCTCCTCGCTTATATCGATCCCATGCAGATTATCCACAAGTTCTTAGCGCTTAGTCCCATGACAATTGCCTATGCCTTGCTCAATGGCTTCTACGAAGAGTTCTTCTTCTTAGGAGTCATGACATCTGTTAATCAGAAGTACAAGTGGTTGGCGCTAGCTTATTCGATCTTGATTCGGATCTCCTTCCATACCTATCAAGGTTTGCTTTGGGCAGTGGTTATTGGAGTTATTTATGGACTCTTCTACTATGTTCTCTACAAGAAGGTGATCAAAAACCTCTTACCTTTCTTTCTCATGCATGCTTTGGCCGATATGTTTGGCTCTAGCATACTCTATCTTTTTAATCAACTGGGGAACTTAATAACATAGTTGAAAAACTGGACGTTTTTGTCCGGTTTCATATTTAAGATAAAGTCTTCTTAAAACTTTTCCTAAGGTGAGTACGGACGTCAGCGAACTGTAGTAGTTCCATGACTAATTATTGAGCCTAAAGGTCTCAATATTCCGATTTCCTGAAACAATTGTGTTTCAGGAACTTTTTCTCACGGCGGAAAGTTTTAGTTCTGTTTAAATGACTCAAAAATATAGAAAGACTTTAAAAATTATCTAACCATTTTATGATAGTTAATCTACATTAAAACTAGACATTTCTGTCTGGTTTTTATCTGCTTTTGAATCTCCTGAACTGATGGGAAAAATCCTGTAGAAAAGGCACTAAAGATGGTATAATAGAACTATCATTTTACAGGAATCAGTACATTATGAAATTAGTCTATACAGATATTCGAACGCCTTTAACCCAGGTCTTGGTGGATGAAGCCAATCGCTTGGTTGAAGAAGGGAAGCGGGTCTTTTATATCGCGCCCAACTCTCTATCTTTTTGAGAAAGGAAGCGCAAAGTCCTGCAGCTCCCTAGACCAAAAGGCTTCTTTTTGCCATCACTATTACGCGCTTTGCCCAGATGGCACGCTATTTTACACTCAATGAAAGCCATCAGCAACAAGCACTTGATGATATCGGTCTCGGTATGCTCTTTTTTAAGGTGCTTTCTCAGATGCCAGATGAAGAGCTAAAGGTTTATGCACGTCTCAAAAAGGATCCCCAGTTTATCCAACAATTGATCCAGCTCTTTCATGAGTTGCAGACGGCCCAGATGACTACGTCCGACTTGGATGCCTTGCCGGATCAGGAGAAAGAGAAGATCTGGTCCATATCTTGAAGTCAGTTCAAGAGCAATTAGTTGCAGGTGCTTTTGAGTCTGAGTCTAAGTTGGCTCGTTTTGCCTCTCACCTTATCAAGGGGGATTTGGATGAGGAGTTAAAAGACTTGGCTCTAGTGATTGACGGCTTTACCCGTTTCTCAGCCGAGGAGGACTACCTGGTTCATTTACTACATGACAAGGGCGTCGAGATCATTATTGGGGCTTACGCCAGTGAGAAAGCCTATCGCTCGACCTTTCGTGAGGGGAACCTCTACCAGGCCAGTGTGGACTTCCTGCTAGACTTGGCCAGAACTTACCAGGTCACGCCAAGCTACGTCGGTCAAGGAAAAGAAGATGCCTTTAGCCGGATGACGCGGATCTTGGAAGCGCGCTATGACTTTACGGAGGTAGAGGGTAAGCTGTCTGACCAAGACCGAGAAGCAGTAGAGATTTGGACCTGCAACCATCAAAAGGAAGAACTAGAGGCTGTAGCCCGATCCATTCGCCAACGCCTGTATGAGGGAGCGCGTTACAAAGACATTCGCGTCCTCTTAGGGGATGTGGATGCTTATCAGCTCCAGCTTAAAACCATCTTTGACTAGTACCAGATTCCTTTCTATCTTGGAAAGAGTGAATCCATGGCCCAGCATCCCCTGGTCCAATGGGTGGAATCCTTGGATCGCCTTCGTCGTTATCGGTTTTTGGCCGAGGATGTGGTCAACCTCTTGAAGACGGGGCTCTATGGGATGCTGACACGAGAGGATATTGACCATTTCGAACAATATGTTCGCTTTGCAGAGATCAAGGGTCTGGCTGCCTTTTCTCGTGACTTTACAGCCAACCACCAGGACAAATTTGACCTAGAGCGTCTCAATCAGATTCGCCAGCAAGTCATCGATCCTCTGCAGGACTTTTACAAGACCAAGAGTCAGACCAGCCAGGGACTTCTGAAGAAGTTTGCCCAGTTTTGTCAAGATGCCCAGTTGATGCAAAACATGCAAACCTTAGCCAGTCGTGGCTCTGAGCAGGAGATGGAACGCTATGACCAGGTCTGGAAGTCCTTTAGCCATGAGCTAGAACAATTTGCCCAGGTCTTTGATCAACTCAAGGTGACCTTGGATGATTTCCTTAGCATCCTCTTGTCAGGGATCTTGTTGGCAAGCTATCGGACGGTCCCAGCGACTGTAGATGTGGTGACGGTCCAGTCCTATGATTTGATTGAGCCCTTATCAGCTCCCTATGTCTATGCTATTGGTTTGACCCAGGAGCGCTTCCCTAAGATTGCCAAGGACCAATCCTTGCTGACAGATGAGGAGCGTCAGGTCTTGAACCAAGCTTCAGGGGAACAGGCTAATCTCCAAATTGCTAGTCAGGACAACTTACGGAAGAATCGTTTCGTCGCCCTGTCTCTCTTCAATGCGGCCACCAAACAGTTAGTCTTGTCCAGTCCTATCTTAGTCAATGAAGTGGATGACAAGATGTCGCCTTACTTGCTTGAGCTGACCAAGGAACCGCTTGCTCTACCCGTCATTCAGAAGAAGGCAAGGGCCTCTAGTGAAGATATGGGGTCTTACCAGGCTCTCTTAGCTCGACTGATTGAATTGCACCAGGAGAAATAGACCAGGGAGTTGAGCAAGGAAGAAGCGACTTTCTGGGCAGTTGCTATTCATGTCCTTCGGAAAAATTAGCGTCAGAAGGCTTGCACATTCCGCAAATTAGCCAAAGCTTGACGACCAAGGTCTTAGAGGATGAGACGCTGGAAGTCCTTTATCCAAAAGGGCAGGCCCTGTCTTTATCTGCTTCAGCTCTCAACACCTACTACCAAAACCAATACAGCTATTATCTCCACTATGTCCTAGGCTTACAGGAGGAGTGGCACTTGCGTCCAGATGCTGAGAAGCCATGGGAATTTCTTGCACCGAATTTTTGAACGTGTGCTGAAAGATCCTTCAGAAGGGGATTTTGATGAGCGCTTGAACAAGGCCATTCGCGAAACCAGCCAGGAGACAGAGTTTGCCCTCCTATATCAGGAGAATGCCATGGCTGCTTTTTCAAAAGAATTGCTCCTGGATACAGCTCGGGCGACTGGTCGTGTCCTCGCTCACAATGACAGCATCGAAACCATTGGGGAAGAAGCTCTCTTTGGCCGAGAAGATCGTCCCTTCTTAACCCTTGAGGATGGCCGTCCGCTCTTGGTCAAGGGCAAGGTCGATCGGATTGACCGTCTCTCTAATACAGGAGCCTTGGGAGTGGTGGACTACAAGTCTAGAGAGACTAAGTTTAATTTTGAGAAGTTCTTTAATGGACTCAACTCCCAGTTGCCAACCTATCTGTCTGCTATCAAAGACTTTAAGGTTTTTGATCCTGACAAGGGGATTTTTGGAGCCATGTACTTGCAGATGACAGATCCTTTGGTGCCTCTCAAGGATACCAAGGCGGTTGATGATGCTGTCCAAGCGGTTCTAAAATCCCAACAATACAAGGGGCTCTTCTTGGCAGACCAAGCTAACCAACTAGGGGAGAGCTATGAGAAAAACAAGGCTATGTTGCTGAGTCAAGAGGAGCTAGACCTGCTCTTGCTCTACAATGCCCATCTCTATCAACAAGCAGCCGAGGGCATCTTGTCGGGTGACTTTGCTATCAACCCTTATACTGAAAATGGTCGAAGCATTGCTCCGTATGTAGAACAATATAAATCGATTACGGGATTTGAAGCCAATCTCCACCTAGGACAAGCTCGCTTCTTGGAGAAATTGGACCCAAGTCGCTATGATAAACGCCCAGTCGGTGACAAGCTCCGTCAGGCCTGGATAGAAAAAATGAAGGAGGAATTGAATCAATGAAACCAATTGAATTTCTAAGTCCCAGTCAGATTCAAGACCTCCAAGTCCAGGAGGCCCAGTCTGATAAGGAACCAAAGCGGACACCTGAGCAGATAGAAGCTATCTATTCGTCAGGAACCAATATCCTAGTCTCAGCTTCGGCCGGTTCTGGGAAGACTTTTGTCATGGTCCAACGGATCCTGGATCAATTGCACCGAGGGATTTCCATACAGCAATTGTTTATCTCAACCTTTACGGTCAAGGCAGCGACTGAGCTCAAGGAACGCTTGGAAAAGGAGTTGGAGAAGAGCCTAAAGGCTACCAAGGACGAGGAGCTCAAGCACCACCTGGCCCAACAAATTGCAGAATTACCAACTAGTGATATCGGGACCATGGATGCCTTCACGCAGCGACTGGTCTCCAAATATAGCTATTTATTAGGCCTCTCGACGACCTTTCGTATCCTCCAAAGTGCTAGTGAGCAGTCCTTACTCAAGAATGACTGCTTCGAGCAAGTCTTTGAGCAGTTTTATGAGGAGCAAGGGCCTGAACGCCTCTTTAGTCGCTTGGTTAAGAACTTCACAGGAAAGGGTAAGTCGCTAGCAGGTTTTAAGGACCAGGTATACGCCCTAGTAGACTTCTTGCAATCCACTGCGGATCCTCTCGCCTGGTTGGAGGAGTCCTTCCTCAAAGGCTATCAGGATTTGGACTATGATGAAGCCTTGGATCAGTTAGCCCAAGAGGTAAAAGAGCAACTCTTTGAATTGGAATCTTTCTTTACCTTCCATCTGGCTAATGAAGGACAAGCATTTTCAGGGGCCAAGTACCAAGAAAATGTCACCGCTATTCAAGACTTGATTGCTCGTACTCAATGAGAAAGTCCAGCCAGGAAGCGATTTTTGAGGTCTTGGAGCGGGTGGTCTTGATCTCCCGTGCCAGTGGCGGACGAAGTCTGACCATCACGACTCGAAAAGAAGACCTGAAAGAGTTAGCGACTGCCTTTAATGACGAACGTAAAGAACGTATCGAAGCCTTGCGGGCAGCAGCCTCCCAGCACTACCAATAACCTATCAGATTCGCTTCAAGGATGAACCCTGCCTTTGCTAGTCTTGCTCAGGGATTTTGTCCAAGCTTTCTCGATTGCATATTTGAACGCAAGAAGCAGGAAAATACCTTTGAGTTTGGCGACATCAGCTATTTTTGCCATCCAGATTCTTGAAGAATTTCCTCATATCCGCAGTCTCTATCAGGAGCGCTACCACGAGGTCATGGTCGATGAGTACCAAGATACCAACCACACTCAAGAGCGGATGTTGGAGCTCTTGTCCAATGGCCACAACCGCTTCATGGTGGGAGATATCAACAGTCTCATCTACCGCTTCCAGTCAGGCTGATCCTCAGATTTTTAATGACAAGTTTAAGGCCTACCAAGAAGAAGGGGCAGATGGCAAATTGATCCTGCTCAAAGAGAATTTCCGGAGCCATGTAGAAGTCTTAGAAGCGACCAACCATGTCTTTGAACGCCTCATGGATGAGGAAGTTGGAGAGATTCTCTATGACCAGAGCCATCGCTTGATTGCGGGAAATCCGGAGAAGAAAGAGCCGACACCAGCTTATGAGACGGAGTTCCTGCTCTATGATGGGAGTCAGGACGCAGCTGAAACAGGTGAAGAAGAGGAGCAAGAAGGGGATAGCCTATCCTCAGGTGAAGTCCTTTTGGTCATCAAGGAGATCATCCGCCTCCACAATGAAGAAGGGGTACCTTTCAAAGATATCACGCTTTTGACGGCTTCACGGACCCGTAACGACAAGGTGCTTTCAGCCTTTGAAGCCTATCAAATTCCTATCGTTGCGGACGGGGGAGAGGAAAACTACCTCCAGTCTGTTGAGGTCATGGTCCTCTTGGATACCCTCCGGACCATTAACAATCCCTTACAGGACTATCCCTTGGTGGCCCTCATGAAATCAGCCATGTTTGAATTTGACGAGGACCAGTTAGCTCGCTTAGCTTTACAGGGAGTTGAAGGCAAGAAAGCAGAAAATCTCTATGAGAAACTGCAGCATGCTTTAGACCAGACTGGAAGTGCTCCTCAGTTGATCGATTCAAGCTTAAGAGAGAAACTCACTCGCTTTATGGAGACACTGGATGGCTGGCGTGACTATGCCCAGACGCATTCTCTCTATGACCTGCTTTGGAAGATTTACCAGGATCGCCACTACTATGATTATGTGGGTGCCTTGCCAAATGGTGCCCAACGGCAGGCCAATCTCTATGCCTTGACCCTTCGGGCAAATGACTTCGAAAGTTCTAGTTTCAAGGGATTGCCTCGCTTTATCTCCATGATTGATAAGATCTTGGAAAACCAGCACGACTTGGCCAATGTTGCCCAGGCAGTTCCTAAGGATGCTGTCCAACTCATGACCATCCATAAGAGCAAAGGACTTGAGTTCCCCTATGTCTTTATCCTCAACACCGATAAAAAGTTTGTCGGCAAGGAACTATCTACCAATGCCGTTATCAGTCGGAAAAATGGGGTGGGCATCAAGTATATTGCGAATCTTCCTGTTGAGTCTGATCAAGAGGGACTTCCTGAGGCGGTTCGACTGGTCATTGAGACCCTGCCTTACCAGCGAAATGTCGAGGAAATTCGTCTGGCAGCCTTGTCGGAGCAGATGCGTCTCCTCTATGTCGCTATGACCCGGGCGGAGCGTAAGCTCTATCTTGTCGGTAAGGGCCGGCAGGATAAGCTGGAAGAGAGAAAATGGGGAGCCAGTGTCAATGGACGCTTGAGCCCAGCTCTTCGCAAGGAGATCAATTGTTTCCAAGACTGGCTCTATGCCATTCAGGCAGTCTTTGCTCAGCAACACTTAGCCTATCAGACCCGCTTTGTGACCGACCAAGACTTGACGCCGGAGCAAATCGGTCACTTGGAGTTGAAGACGTCCCTCCCAGTCGATGACCTGAAGGACAACCGTCAATCAGAAGAGATTCGCCGTGCCTTAGACGTCTTAGAATCTGTGGACCGGCTCAACACCCAGTACCAAGCAGCTATCCAACTCCCTAGTGTGCGGACCCCAAGTCAAATTCAAAAAATTCTATGAACCCATCCAAGATATGGAAGGAGTGGACCTCATGGAAAAAGCGGACGTCCCATTACCAAGCTTTGAGTTTCCAAACTTTGGCAAGGAAGAAGCTGTGACAGGGGCAGCAGTCGGTAGTGCCCTGCATGAACTAATGCAACGGATTCCATTGACGATGATGCCAACAATGGAGAGCCTAGCAATGATTCTCCAAGAGGTCAATGCCAGCCCAGCTGTCAAGAAGCGAATCGACCTCAAGAAGGTCTTAGCCTTCTTCCAGACTGACTTGGGCCAACTCTTGCTCAAGGAGTCAGGCAAAGTCCATCGTGAAGCCCCATTTGCCATGCTCAAGACGGATCCAGCTAGTGGTCAGGACTTTGTAGTCCGGGGGATCTTGGACGGCTACTTGCTTCTAGAAGATCGGATTCTTCTCTTTGACTACAAGACAGACCGTTACCGCAACCCTCAGGACTTGCTAGATCGTTACCAGGCCCAACTGGAACTCTACGCAGAAGCCCTCCGTCGCTCGTATGGTATAGACTGCATCGAATCGTATTTAATCTTACTAGGAGGCGAGCATTGCAAGTCGTTTCTCTAGCAGATAGAAAGGATTAATCATGACTCCTATCGAACGAATCCAAGAGATGGAAGGCCATCTCAAGGTCTACAAAGGCTTAATCGAAGAGCTTGAAGCATGTTTGCAACGAGTAGAAGCAGGCCAGTCTAGCTATATCGCTCTTCGCGATTACTACACTAGCCAGGTCTATATGGACGATGTCGAACTGTCTAATCAGCCAGACTTTCCTGAAAAGGTCTACTGTGGTGTCTTATCGGAAGATGCCGTCTACGATTTGTTGGACGAGCATTACCAAAAGGCAGTGGAGATGCTAGACCTTGCGATCAAGATGTTAAAAAGAACGATAGAATCATCACTCCGGTTTCCCGAGGTTTTTGATCGATTAGTGTGATACACGACGGCGTGCTGCTTTTTACGATTTTCTTCGATGAAAGCTGCTTTTTGTTCTTCTGGCTCGATGACTTTCTTCTTGAAAGTGTAAACTGCTCCTGCAACTGCAGCGACAGTACCAGCAACACCAGTAACAAAACCTTTTACCAAATCCTTTAGCCATGAGAATTTCTCCTTTTAGAACTTTAAATTTTTATGTTATAATATATGGTAACGAAAAATGCGATTTTTGCAAGGAAAAACGATGAAAAACAAGATAATTGTGATAGTGGGACCGACCGCTGTTGGAAAAACAGCCCTCGCTATCGAGGTGGCCCAGCGCTTTCAGGGCGAGGTCATCAGTGGGGACAGTCAGCAAGTCTACCGCACACTAGATATTGGAACTGCCAAGGCTAGTCCAGAAGAGCAGGCGATGGCTCCCCACCATCTGATCGATGTCCGTGAGGTGACAGAGACCTACTCGGCTTATGATTTTGTCAAAGAAGCTAGCCAAGCCATCGAAGAGATTCAAGAACGGGGCCATCTTCCCATTGTTGCTGGAGGGACAGGTCTCTATGTCCAAAGTCTGCTCGAAGGTTATCATCTAGGAGGGAATGTTGCCCATGAGGATATCCTAGCCTATCGGGAGTCATTGTCTCCTCTTACGGACGAAGAACTGTTTGAGCAAGTAGCGAAAGAGGGGATTGAAATCCCGCAGATCAATCGTAGACGGGCCATGCGGGCTTTGGAAATCGCTCATTTCGGTCAGGACTTGGAAAATCAAGCTCCAGCCTATGAGCCTTATATTATCTGTCTGAGACGATGATCGCCCAGCCTTAGTATGACCGCATTAACCGACGGGTGGACCTCATGGTTGAGCAGGGCTTGTTAGAAGAAGCTAAATGGCTCTATGATAACCATCCTGAGGTTCAGGCGGCTAAGGGATTGGCTACAAGGAGCTCTTTCCTTATTTTAAGGGAGAGCAAAGTTTAGAAGAGGCTCAGACCAGCTCAGTAAAACACGCGCCGCTTTGCCAAGCGCCAGTTGACCTGGTTCCGCAATCGGATGACGGTCCATTTTTACCAGATAGGAGAAGAAGGCTTCAAGGAGCGGGTTCTTCAAGATATAGAAAGATTTTTAAATGATAGAAACTGAGAAAAAACAGGAGCGGGTCCTCATTGTCGGGGTCGAACTCCAAGACATGGAAAACTTTGACATGTCCATGGAGGAGTTGGCCAGTCTAGCCAAGACAGCCGGAGCTGAAGTAGTCGGTGTCTACACTCAGAAGAGAGAGAAGTACGACAGTAAGACCTTCGTTGGCTCCGGAAAGCTGGGAAGAAATTGCTCAAATGGTTGATTCTGATGAGGTTTCGACAGTTGTCGTTAACAACCGTTTGACCCCACGACAAAATGTGAATTTAGAAGAAATTTTGGGTGTAAAGGTTATCGACCGGATGCAACTCATCTTGGATATCTTTGCCATGCGGGCTCGGAGCCATGAAGGCAAACTCCAGGTTCATCTGGCCCAACTCAAGTACCTTTTGCCTCGTTTGGTGGGTCAAGGGATTATGCTCAGCCGGCAGGCTGGAGGGATTGGTTCACGTGGCCCAGGGGAAAGTCAGTTGGAGTTGAACCGCCGGAGTGTCCGCAATCAAATCACCGATATTGAGCGTCAACTCAAGGTAGTCGAGAAGAACCGAGAAGTGGTTCGAGAAAAACGTCTGGAATCTTCTGTTTTTAAGATTGGCTTGATTGGCTACACCAATGCAGGGAAGTCAACCATTATGAATGCCTTGACCAGTAAGACCCAGTACGAAGCAGATGAACTCTTTGCGACCTTGGATGCTACAACCAAGAGTATTCATCTAACAGGCAATCTACAAGTAACCCTGACCGATACGGTTGGCTTTATTCAGGACTTGCCGACAGAGCTGGTGACCAGCTTTAAGTCAACCCTAGAAGAAAGTAAGAATGTGGATCTCTTGGTCCATGTCATCGATGCCTCTGATCCCAACCATGAAGAGCATGAAAAGACAGTCCTTCAGATTATGAAAGATTTGGAGATGCTGGATATTCCACGCTTGACCCTCTACAACAAGGCAGACAAGGTCGAGGACTTTACCCCGACTCAGACACCTTACCGCCTGGTTTCAGCCAAGGATCCCGATAGTCGGACTAAACTTCAGGACATTCTACTTGAAAAGATGCAAGAGCTCTTCCAGCCCTTTACGATTCAAGTACCTTTTGAGCAAGCCTACCGGATCCATGATTTGGAGACCATGGCTATTCTGACCGAGCGTTCCTATGAGGAGACTGGCGAGGTCTTAACAGGCTACATCGCCCCTAAAAATGCATGGAGACTAGAGGAGTTTTATCATCATGGATTATCTTAACCTCGCCCTCAGCTATGGAGGCTATACCAGTCTAGACAAGGTCTATTTAGATCGGATCTTGGCGGGATTGACAGAGGAGCAGAAGCTCCAGTTTATTACGCCACCACCGAGTGTGATCAATGCCTACTTCGCTGAGCTCTACCCAAAAAAGAGCCCAGAAGCTGCAACTGACTACTATGAACAAGTCACTGAGGCCTTTGCTCTCTATCAGACACATCCCAGCTTTGAGGAGGAGAAACCCTTTGTCCGTCTCAATCTTTCGGGTAAGGCCTATGGTTTTTGCTACCGTGAGAAGGGACTGGCTCAAGTATTTGCCCAGCAAGCAGAAGCCATCAGCATGGACCTCTTGTTTGAGATCGCGCAAATCTTTCCTCACTACCTCGTCTATGAAGAGGAAGGCTTGATCTTGATGCGCCTTGTTAGGGGAACAAGAGATAGTCGAGACCAAGGAATTGTCAGCTTTGTCGAATCTCGAAGAGCTGGCAGATGGGACCATACGTCTATCTGGTTACAACCAGGACGAATTGGTTCAATTAGCCACTGCCTACCCTGGGAAAATCGCTGTTCGATCCAAGAATCGGACAGCTATGATCTATATTAGTTAGAAAGTATACAATGGAAAATTCAATTTTTAGGAACGGGTGAGGGCAACCGTCAAAATCTCGTAATGTCTCTAGTCTAGCTCTCAAACTCCTGGATGAAATCAATGAAGTTTGGCTCTTTGACTGTGGGGAAGGGACGCAGAACCGAATCTTAGAAACCAGCATCCGTCCTCGAAAGGTTAGCAAGATTTTTATCACCCATCTTCACGGGGATCATATTTTTGGCTTGCCAGGCTTCCTCTCTAGCCGAGCTTTTCAGGCCAATGAAGAGCAGACCGATTTAGAGATTTATGGCTGAGTTAGGATCAAGTCTTTTGTCTTGACTAGTCTTCGGGTTTCTGGCTCTCGTCTCCATACCAGATCCATTTTCATGAGTTTGATGAAGGTTCACTTGGGAAAATCATGGAGACAGACAAATTCACAGTCTATGCGGAGGCCTTAGACCATACCATCTTCTGTGTGGGCTACCGGGTCATGCAGAAAGACCTGGAAGGAACGCTCGACGCAGATAAGCTCAAGGAAGCAGGGGTTCCATTTGGACCGCTCTTTGGCCAGGTTAAAAATGGACAGGACGTTACATTAGAGGATGGCACCAAGATCATTGCTACGGACTATATCTCAGCCCCTCGACCTGGTAAGGTCATCACCATCCTAGGCGATACACGTAAGACAAATGCTAGCGTCAGACTGGCGGTCAATGCCGATGTCCTGGTCCATGAGTCCACCTATGGCAAGGGTGATGAGAAGATTGCTCGTAAGCACGGGCACTCAACCAATATGCAGGCGGCAGAAGTGGCGCGTGAAGCAGGGGCCAAACGCCTTCTTCTCCCAACCATATCAGCGCCCGCTTCCTCTCCAAGGACGTCAGCCAATTGCGCAAGGATGCCGCGACTATTTTTGACAAGGTCCATGTGGTCAAGGACCTAGAAGAAGTGGAGATCTAAGATGCGAACCATCATCATCACAGGAGCGAGTGGAGGCCTAGCTCAGGAAATGATCAAACTCCTTCCTGAGGACCGGTTGATTCTCTTAGGGAGAAATCAAGGAAAAACTGAAGAGCTCTATGCCGGCCATCCTCAGGCCGAATGCATTGGACTTGATATCACAGATTCCTCAACTGTCCAAAAGCTTGTCGAAGAGCTGATTCAGCGCTATGGAAAGATCGATGTCCTGGTCAACAATGCTGGCTATGGAATCTTTGAAGAGTTTGATCAAATCACCAATGAGCAGATTCATGCTATGTTTGAAGTCAATACCTTTGCCCTGATGAACCTTTCGCGCATGATTGGTGCGCACATGAAGGAAGCAGGCAAGGGCACATCGTCAACATCGTTAGCATGGCGGGCTTAGTTGCAACTGCTAAATCCAGCCTTTATTCAGCAACTAAATTTGCGGCCATTGGTTTTTCAAATGCCCTCCGCTTGGAACTCATGCCCTTTGGTGTCTATGTAACGACGGTCAATCCTGGCCCTATCCGGACTAGTTTCTTTGACCAGGCAGATCCAGACGGGACCTATGTCAAAGCTGTGGACCGTTATATTTTGGAACCAGACTTTGTGGCCAAGAAAATTGTGAACACCTTTGGAAAAGCAAAACGCGAGCTCAATCTTCCTTGGCTCTTGAACCTGACCCACAAGCTCTATACCCTATTTCCACGTATCTCGGACAAGCTAGCCAGTAAGATGTTCAATTATAAATAGGAGGAGCTAGATGGTCGCAAATATTCAAGCCTATTTAGAAAACCTCCAGCAACCCTGGGGACAACTCTATTATGATATCCTTTTTGAGCAATTACAGGACATCAAAGGCAAGCGAGTTCTTGACTTTGGCAGTGGCTTCGGCCTTGTGGCCAATCACATAGCGAAAGAAAATCAAGTCCTTGCTGTGGAACTTAATGAGGAAATGGTGGCCTTGTGGACACAAGACTATTCCTACCAGCAACTCGTCGGAAGTCTGGACCAGTTGGCGAACCTTGAAGATGCTAGCTTTGATGTCATCCTCTGCCACAATGTCTTGGAGTATGTAGAAGATCGCAAACTGGTTCTCGAGGAATTTACCCGCCTCTTGAAACCAGATGGCCTCCTCATCCATCGTCAAGCACAATGAGGTTGGCCGCGTCCTGCAGACGGTGGTCTTTGAAAACGATACTCGGAAGGCTCTGAATCTCCTAGCAGGTCAGGACCTGGAAACCCACTCCATGGGCCTGGCTCAGGCCTATGATCTGGATGCAGTAGTGGAAGACCTAGCTTTTGAAGTGCAGCACTACCAAGGAATTCGAGTCTTTTATGGCTTGCACCGGGATAATCTTCAAAGGCCAAGATGGTTGGCGAGAGTCCATGCTTCAAATGGAGCTAGCCGTTTGCCAGGATTCCCCTTATCGGGATATGGCCTTCTTCCAGCACTATAGCTTAAAAAGGAGTTAAGATGTTAGAGTACAAACAAGAGATTCCAGCGATGACAGACCTAGTCGCACTCTACAGCTCGGTCGGCTGGACCAATTATACCAACAATCCAACCATGCTGGAAGAAGCTGTCAAAGCTAGTCTCTGGCAATTAGCCGTCTATGATAAGGAAGAGCTCGTGGCCCACATTCAGCTTGGTAGAGATGGCCACTCCGTCCTTTTTGGTGCAAGACCTCTTGGTACGACCAGATCACCAGCGCCAAGGCATCGGAAAGAGACTCTTAGAAGAGGCTTTAGCAACTTTCCCCCATGTCTATCAACGGCTCCTTGTCACTGAACGTAGCGAGAAAAATTTAGCCTTTTATCAATCCCTGGGCTTTGTCGAACTTTCAGAGCAAGCTTGTACGGGGATGGTTTATATGAAGTAAAAGACTTCCGTGAGGAAGTCTTTTTTATCTAGTGACTAGGGCGAAGAAAAAAACAACTATCTAGTCATAAAGTTCTTTTTCAAGCAACAAAAAAGAGAGAGAATGGTTATTCTCTCTCTTGCTATTAGTGACTAGGAGGTGGAGCTAGTGCAAGCTAATAGTGTTAATGTGTGACTGAATTACTTATCAGTCATTTTACGTTTCAATGCAACGGCACCAGCCAAGACCAATACTCCTGTAAGGACAAGACCTGTTGCGACAACTTCACCTGTGCTTGGAAGAAGTTTCTTACGTCCGCCACCATTGCTTCCACCGTTCGGTCCAGTTGGATTTTTCAGGTGTAGTTGTGGTAAGAATTAGTATCTTCAGGTGTTGTGCTAGGTTTTGTACTTGGTCCTTCAGGTGTTGTACTTGGTGTTCCAGGTGTAGTAGTTACTTTATTCTTAGGCTCTTCTGATGAAACAGTTGTAGCAGGAGTCTTAGGAGTAGTAGTTACTGTAGTCTTAGGCTCCTCTGTAGAAACAGTTGTAGCAGGAGTTTCAGGCGTAGTAGTTACTGTAGTCTTAGGCTCTTCTGTAGAAACTGTCGTAGCAGGAGTTTCAGGCGTAGTAGTTACTGTAGTCTTAGGCTCTTCTGATGAAACAGTTGTAGCAGGAGTCTCAGGCGTAGTAGTTACTGAAGTCTTAGGCTCTTCTGATGAAACAGTTGTAGCAGGAGTCTCAGGTGTAGTAGTTGTTGTAGTGGTTGTCGTAGTAGTGGTTGTAGTTGTAGTTGGTTTGTTTGATGTGTTGATGACCTTGATCACGTTTGCATCATCAATTTTTTCAACTTTTGAAGTGTAACCTTCAGGTGTGTTGGTTTCCACTACTGAGTACTCAATCTTCTTACCGTCTTTGATACCTGGCAATTTAGTAAATGTTGCTTGCCAACCAGAAGCTTTCAAGAGTTTGTGTCAAACCTTCCAAAGCTTGGCCATCAGCATCAATTGAACTGTGATATCTTTTACGGTCTGCTTCGCTATCTCCAACCCATTCTTTTTGAACGGTCACAGTTGTGTCACCAGATACCCAGAATTTCAACTCAGTGTTGTTCCAGAAAGCTGGATCTTCTTGAGGAGTTGTAGTTTCGTCAGCTTTCAATGTAGCGTTGTTATCTCACACGAATGGTAGTCTTAGGAATTAATGTTTGGTATTCAATGATTAATTCTTCGTCTGTAGCTGTTTTGAAAACATCACTGGCATCTGATAAATTCTGGTAAATCCATTACCGTCAGCATGCTGAATTTCACATGTTGCCAGAGAGTCCCATCCTGAAGCAAACCACTTGTCCACCTTTTCTTAATGTGAGGATGGTTTCAAGTAAGTTCCCACGAAGAATTCACTTGCCGCATGGTTCGCAGCTGGAGCAAAAGTGAGTGATAGAGTAATCTACCGCTGGAGCTTGAGATACGGTCTGTTACTACTGGATTTGTCAAGGCTTGTTTTTGCTATCTCCATTAATACGGATGAACCATTTTTGTAAGATAGTGTCATCTCCAACATTTCCATCCATGCATAGTTTTCAGATGCATCTGATTTGAATTGCTAGTAACATAGTCCCCAGTAAGGTTATATTTATTGATCACAGATTCAAATACGCCAGGTCCATCAGGACGAGTGATAACAACTGATTCTGAACCGACTTTAGAAGTGGCAGTCTTGTTTCCAGGATTTCCTGGTGTGTTATCCCATTCTGCTTTGTATGAGAATCCACCTTTTACGTTTTGGTTCATGGATTCGATTGCTTTTTTAAAGGTAAAAGTAATCTTTTTGTTTGTCATCGAAACAGACGCTACTTCAGCACCGTTGGCTTTGGAGTGATTGCGTTGCGATTTCTGAGATATTGACACCTTCTGGAGCGTCGATAGTAAACGTATCACCTTCCTTAACAGAAATTCCTGTCAAGTCCCAGTCAAAAGAAAATGTAACCTCTTGACCATTTGCATTTGCTTTGAGGTTTGTAATGGTTGGTGTAACAGTTGCTGCATGAAACTGGCTTGATGATTGACAAACCAAGAGCAACTACTACTAATCGATTTGCTACAAACGCGAATAATTTTTATAGAAAGTTTTCACTTGTTCCTCCATTCCTTTTTCCTGGTTTGGAAGTAGATCACTTTTTTTCCACACATTTTAAGCGTGTCCAGCCTATACCGACAAGGAGTCGGTTAGATGCTATATGATCGTTTTTCTGCTAGGACTGGATGGTAGAGACCATCGTTCAGCTGAAGAGCAATACGTAACC